>ENA-OPYV01000019-OPYV01000019.1-human-gut-metagenome-genome-assembly--contig:-NODE-19-length-49595-cov-6.427205_pt1 | contig 49595 bp, 54 predicted proteins | sample MGYA00242474_ERZ504485 | MGnify/ENA primary metagenome ERZ504485 (study PRJEB26092, sample SAMD00036263) | human gut metagenome | host: Homo sapiens | study: EMG produced TPA metagenomics assembly of...
GGAGTCGTTGCGTGATGGCCACCAGCAGGTCATCACCCTTGAGACGGGCAGCTTGAAGGCGGCTGGGGCGAGAAAGTGACCGCATATTATGCGAATCATCATGTCTCGGACGGCAGCCGTAATCCTCATGTGCTGAACTTCGGCGCAGCAAGGAATTTACCGACCGCGTGCCGCTGGGCGAACTGAACGAACGTTATGGACTAACGGTGGAGCAGGTGACAGAGGCGATCACTCGTTGTTTTTGATGGCGTCTAGGGCCGGGATTTTAACGGCTTTATTGGCCGGGCCGAAGCCGAACAGCAAGCCGATCAGCGTGGAAAACAGTACGACGAACAGGAACAGCCACCACGGAATCACCGAATAACGGGTCACATTCTCGCCACCAACTATCGCCTGCCAGAGTATGGTCCAGATAGATGTTCCGCCACCGGTACCGTCGCCGGAGCCCCGCCTGCACCACGCTGACCATACCGCCAGACATGCCGCCGCTCATGCCGCCCGCATACAACGCGCCGACAACGTTGATGCCCAGCGATATCAGTCCGCTCAGCACGCAGCCGACCAATCCGCCGAAGAATCCGATCGCGCCGGCCTCCGCAAGAAACATGACGCGAATGTCACGAACGTAGCAGCCAAGCGCCTTCATAATGCCGATCTCGCGCGTGCGCTCGGTTACGGACATAACCATTGTGTTGGCGATGCCGATGGCCGCAACCAACAGCGAAACCGCACCGATACCGCCCAGAATCAGCTGAATCGCGCGCGACTGTTCTTCCAACGACTTACGCATGTCTTCATAGGAGGAGGTCTCGTAGCCCAACGCTTGATCTGTGATTCGACTTCGGGCACGGACTTGAGGTCGGCGGCCTTGACCAGCACCTGATTATAGGCGGTGGCTTTTTTTGGCGGCGGCTGGATCGACTTTGGCGGCCAGTTCCTTCACGCCTGCAAATCCATGACCAGACCGTCGGAGGTGGCATAGCCTTTGTTGTAGTCGCCCGCCACAATGCCGGAAGCCCGCACATCAAAGGTGACGTTTTCCGACTGCCGCCGTGGTGTTCGCCACCCGCACCGCCTGTGCCGCCACCGCCGCCGTACATGTTCATGGTGTACTGGTCGCCTGATAATTGGTGCCGGTGGTCAGACTGATTTGCGTGGCGAGCGGATCGAAGAACGGATCCTCGTCCTGGTCTTCCTCGCACTGGCCGGTGGTCTGGTCAAACGTGCATGAGGAATACTGACCGCCGCGTGTGCTGGTGCGTTGTTCGCCGTTCTTCAGGGTGTCCATGAAACCATAGGCGAACCATTCGCCGGCAAGCACCTGATCCTTTTTGACCGGCTTCTCGCCACCGACGAGCTTGTAGCCCATCTGGTCGAACTGGGTCATGTCGATGCCCATGATCTGCACGTAATCGTAGAGGTAACGGCCGCCCGCGCCGGCTCTGGCCGTCACGTTATAAGGGAAGTTCATCATCGGCGTCACGCCGGATACGCCGCTCATCGCGCGGAAGGATTCCACGGCCTTGTCGTCGAGCTTGGTATCGCCCATCTCGGACGAACCGCCACCGCCCATCGGACCGGCATAACCGTTGGTGTACACGGTGACGATGGACAGATCGCCCATCGATTTGAGCATCTTCTCGTTCTGCTCGTTAATGCCCTGGCCCAAAGAGACCATGAGCACAATCGAGCAGCAGCCGACGATAACGCCCAGCACGGTCAGAATCGTACGGGATTTACGCCGCCATAGGTTTTGTCTGCAAAGCCGCAGTATGTCGCCGAATCGCATGGTCGGGCCTTTCAGGCCTTGTGGGACGGGCCGGCCGGTGAGCTGGTGAGGCTGGTGCAATAGGAGCGGTGTCTGCCGCAGCACCATCCGTCACGTCGGTATCGGTCTTATCATCCTTGCCTTCGGACCAATCATCCCAGTCCTCATCAATATCGTTCTTCTTGGCCTTCTGCTTGCGCCGGCGACGCACGAGCAGCACAATCACCACGATAATGACCACGGCGATCACGACGATGACCACATACACCAGCACCGGCAATCCCTGATTGGCGCTCTGGTCCATGTTCGGATCGGCCATGTCGGAATCATCCACCGGCTGCATATCGGTTACGGGTATGGCGAGCGGGAATTCCTTGGTTTTGGTCTGCCCGTCGGAATCCTCGTACGTGACTTTGAGCGTGGTCTTCAGCTCGCCTGACGCGTGCGGCGTAAAGGCGTAACCAATCGTGCCGGTGGCGCCGGAAGCCACATTGCCCACGACTGGGTTTCATCGTGGCATCGAAACCTTCGCCCTCCATCGTGGCCTCGACGTTGGCGATATCGCCTTTGCCCTTGTTCACATATTCCATCGTGACCGTGTTTTCCTGACCGGCGATCACCTGGTCGGGCACTACGGGATCACTGATTTCGAACCGGTCAGGCTGACTGATCGGCACGGAAATCTTGACATCGGACTGGCTTGAGGAGCGGGCGCTGGCGTCCACATACTCGTATCGGAAGTTCACGGTCACGGGCTGGGCACCGCTTTTCGCGGAGGCGAGCGCCTGCATCGGCACGCTTTGCGTCATGGCGTAACCGCCCCACAGCGCGTCGACGTAGAACGTGTTCGTGCCTCCCCGCGATGGCGAAGCTCTCGCGCCGTCCACGGTGATGACCATGTTCGTCACCGCCACCTGACCCATGTTCTGGAAGGTGAAGTCGAGGTTGAAATCGGCGCCGGCGGCCACGGAATCGCCGCCATAGGTGAAGTTGGTGACGATGATGTTCGGCACCGGGCCGGCGATTGGCGCGGAATCGCCGTCGCTTCCCTGAGACGTACTGTTCGTGCCGCTTGTGCCGTCTGTGCCGTCGACTGCGTACGCCTGGTGCGGAAGGGAGATGACGGCAAGTGCCAGTGACAGCGTGGAGAGCAACGCGACGATGATGGCGATGGTGCGGTGGGAGAGGTGCTTCATCGGTCAACTCCTTGGGTTCTTTGGGCGGACGGCGTGGACGGAACAGTTGGGCGGGAAAGGTCGGTGTTAAGCCGATCGCTGGTGATGCGGCCATCGAGCAAGGTGACGATGCGGTCGGCGTATGAAGCCATCTGCGGATCGTGTGTGACCAGCACGATGGTCTGGTTGAAGTCATGGGCGAATGCACAGATCATCGTCATGACCTCGGTTTTGGTTTTAGAGTCAAGGTTGCCGGTCGGCTCATCGGCGAACACCACCTCGGGCTTGGTCACAAACGCCCGGGCGATGCCGACGCGCTGCTGTTGGCCTCCCGACATCTGGCGCGGGTAATGGCTGAGACGATGGCCGAGCCCGACTCGTTTGAGTACGCCACGCGCCGCACGTTCGCGCTGTTCCTTGGGCACGCCGCGGAACATCAGCGGCATTGCCACGTTTTCGAGCGCGGTCAGATTGGGCAGCAGGTTGTACGACTGGAATACGAAGCCAAGATGCTTCTGGCGGAAGGCCGCCAGCTCACGCTCGTCGAGTTTGCTGACGGGTACGCCGCCGATTCTCACGCCGCCGCGCGTCGGTTTTTCCATGCCGGCCAACTGGTTGAGCAGCGTGGATTTGCCGGAGCCGGATTCGCCGAAAATGCAGCAGATCTGGCCTTGCGGGATACTGAGATTGACACGGTCAAGCGCCACCACCGTCTCATCCTCGACGGGGTATTCCTTGCGTAGGTTTCTTACCTCGATGATTGCTCGTGGCACGGGCCTTCTTCCCTCGTTCGTCGCCATTGGCGGACGCGCGATAGCTGGTTATTATTCAGCACATCTCAAGTCAGAGTATAGCCGTTATGCAGGAGACGCACCCCTTAAGGGTGTTCCCGGATGGTGGTGATGAGCATGTGACTTCTAATCTCAAGGTCGACAGTTCAGGCTCCAGACGGACCCAGACCGGCATAATATTCAAAAGCCCCTGCCCCTCACAAATGAACCGCACCCCGATTGTTGGACTGAAGAAATTCAGATTCGATGATCGGAGGTGCGGTTCTCTCATATGCGCGAGGATCGGAGGAGACATTACGACGACGGGTTCCGCCGCGAGGCGTTGGAACTCATCAAGGCCGGTGCCGGCAAGGGCGTCCTCGCCGGTCGGCTTGCCATACCGGCGTATACCGCGAGAAACTGGATCAGGCTGTACAGGTCCGGCGGCGAGGAGGCGGTCATGGGAAGCAACGGCAGCAGAAGGTACGACTGGGAGACGAAGGTCGCCGCGGCGCGCGACCGCGTCGAGGGCGGAATGACCAAGACGGAGGTCATGGCCAGATACGGGGTCGCGAGCGTCACGGCGTTGCAGCGCTGGTGCCGCGAGTACCGGGCCGGAGGCGCGGAGGCGCTCAGGCCAAGGCCCAAGGGCAGGCCGAAGGGCGCGAGGTCCAAGCCGAAACCCAAACCGACGCGCGAGCAGGAGCTCGCCGAACAGGTCGCCTATCTGAGGCGAAGGTCGCGTACCTGGAAAAACTCCGGGCCCTGCGGGCGAACAAGTCACGAGACGCGAGCGAAGCGCCGTCGTCCGACTGCTCGCAGGGCAGGGACACCGGCTCGACCATCTCCTGAGGATAGCCGGACTGCCGCGCTCCACGTACTACCACCACCTGTCGCACACGGCGCATGTGACACGGGCCGACCTCGAGCCGTTGGTGCGCGAGATCTGGGGACGGACCGCCAACGGGTGCGGCCACCGGCAGGTGCGCATGTGCCTGGTCCACGAGTTCGGCCGGCGGGTGTCGGCCAAGAGCGTGCTCAGGGTCATGCGCCGCATGGGGCTCAGGTGCCGGATCCGCGCCGCGAACCCGTGGAGGAGATACAGCTCGTACAGGGGCGAGACGGGTGGCCACGTGCATAACCTGCTCAAACGCGACTTCGACGCCGAGCGTCCGTTCTCCAAGCTCGGGACCGATGTCACCGAGTTCAAGGTGGCGGGCGGCAAGGCGTATCTTGCGCCCGTGTACGACATGGCGAGCAAGGAGATCGTGGCCTGGGACGTGAGCCGGCGTCCCGACCTGGACCAGCAGAAGCGTCTGCTCGCCATGCTCGCGGAGCGTCTGCCCGCCGGCGCGGAACCCATACTGCACTCGGACATGGGATGCAGTACCAGCACCGGTGGTGGCGGGAAGAGCTCGGACGCCTCGGCATCCGCCAGTCCATGAGCCGCAAGGGCAACTGCCTGGACAACGCGGCGACCGAGCAGGTGTTCGGCCACCTGAAGGACGAGTTCTACCGCGGCCGCGAGTTCGACTCGTACGAGCGGTTCAAGCACGAGCTGGACGCGTACATCGTGCACTGGAACACCAGACGGCGCCAGATACGACTCGAGGGACGCACCCCGGAGGAGTTCCGGAGCATGTCCCTCGCGGTCTAGGGCTGTATCCTAATTAACAACGTCCAACAAACGGGGCGCAGTTCAGATTTACCTTCTACCTCCCTCTGATGAGGGAGGTGCCCCGAAGGGGCGGAGGGAGAGAAGCACAAACAAAAGGAGTCCCAATGACCAAAGTCATCGTTGTCAATGGCCCTAACCTCGGACGTCTCGGCGTCCGCCAGCCCGACGTCTACGGTCGTCAAGACCTCGACACCCTGCGCAAGCTCTGCACCGAATGGGGCAAGGACCTCGGCCTCGAAGTCGAGGTGCGCCAGACCGACGACGAAGCCGAAATGGTGCACTGGATGCACCAAGCCGCCGACGAGAAAACCCCGGTGGTCATGAACCCCGCCGCCTTCACGCACTATTCGTATGCTCTCGCCGACGCCGCGCACATGGTCATTGACGAGAACCTGCCGCTTATGGAAGTCCATATTTCCAACCCGTCCGCCCGCGACGAGTTCCGCAAGCGTTCCGTAATCAGCCCTGTGGCCACCGGCACCATCACCGGCATGGGTTTCTACGGCTACAAGCTCGCGCTCGATGCTGTGGCGCACTTGCTGAGCGAATAGAACCAAGCCCTCCAGCCAATCCCGGGTAGCAGTCGACGTTGCGCCCGGGATTCCTGTTACCTGAGGAAACCATAAGCGTCCAAGTAAAGGAAGCCATGACTCTCACCGCCACGGAACGTGATCTCGTCGATGCCGCGTCACGCTGGTTTGACGCCCACCGCGCACAGTTCGTCGATGAGCTGTGTGAGCTGCTGCGCTACCCGTCGGTTTCCGACGAATCGGACCCGAATCCTCGTCCGGGCGCGCCTTATGGACCCGAAGTACGCCGTGTATTCGACCATATGCTGGCCAAGGCAGGACGAGACGGGCTGCCTACGCGCGACTACACCGGCCACGTCATGGAAGTCGTTTTATCCACAGGAGAACGTGGAGACCGACCGTGACATCGCCTTCGTCGACCACCTCGACGTAGTCCCCGCCGACGACGGTTGGACGCACGATGCCTTCGATCCGCAGGCTATTGGCGATATTGTTATCGGTCGCGGCTCATTGGACAATAAAGGCGTCGCGCTGACCAGCTATTTCCTACTCCGTTTCTTCAAGGAACACGACCACCGTTTCCGCCACCGCGTACGTATACTGTTCGGCGGCTCCGAAGAGATCGCGCTCAACGACATCAAATGGTTCGTCGCCAACATCGGCGCGCCGTACCAGGCCATCGTCACCGATGGTCCCTTCCCGGTGAACAATATCCAAAAAGGACTGCTCGATGTGGATGTCGAACTGCCGGTCGGGCCGCAATTGCGCGGTTGGCATGCCGGCACCGCCACTAACACGGTTCCCGGGGCCGCCGCAATCACCCTCACCGGCGTCGACGAATCTACCGTGCGGCAAGCATTCTGCCAGAGCGGCAACATCGCTCCAGATATCGCCGAGCGATTGCATATCAACGCAACAGCGCAAGGCGTCACGATTGAGGCCACCGGTGTCGCCGGTCATGCCTGCCAGCCGTCCGGTACCGTAAACGCTATAGCGGTGCTCACTACGGCGCTTGCCCGGTCCGGTCTGCTCGAAGGCCGTGACCTCACTGCAGCGCAGGCGATTGCCCAATGGACAAAAGACTCATATGGCACCGGCTTGGGTATCGATTGCGAGAATGCGGAAAGCGGACCGACTACCGCCAATGGTGGTCTGATTATACCGGCGAATGAGTTCGCTGAAGCAGACAAGGTATTAGGCGCGGTATCAGGTGAGACTTCTGAAGATGCCATCGTATTGCACTTCGACATCCGTTATGCGGTAGGCCAGGCACACGAACAAATCATCGAGCGTATTCAAGCACAAGCCGAAGCGGCGGGCGGCCGCATTGTCGACATCCTTAACGATGACCCATACTACGTGCAGGCTGACGACCCGCGTGTCCAGTTGCTCACCGCAACCTACAACGACGTGCTCGGTTGCGAGGCTCGACCCGTGGCTGTCGGCGACGGCACCCACGCCCGCTTTATCCCGCGCGCACTCAACTTCGGTCCCGAATTCCATGCCGACCATGTGCCGGCGGTCGACGGCATCGACCTGGAGACCCCGCCATTCATCGCACCAGGTGCCGGCAACGCGCACGGCGCCGATGAATGGGCCTCGCTGAAAAACCTGAAAACAGCGTTTGTCCTATATGCGTTAGGCCTAGTGCGTCTCGACCAATACCTGCAATAGCTGGCGGATAAGACGTTTGACGTGATTATGACCTTGCGCATGCTTTTTGACGAGCCTACTATTCGTATTGTTCAAGTACGCCATGTCGGGGCCGACGCGTCTGGTGAACACGCCGGGTCATACACGGATGATAGAGTGAAATTCCATGGTTAGAAGAACACATGGTAATTCTCAAGAACACGTCACCAAGCATATTTTCGTCACTGGCGGCGTTGTCTCCTCTCTCGGCAAGGGCCTGACCGCATCTTCGCTCGGTCGTTTGCTGCGCAGCCGCGGTATCCATGTTCTGCAGCAAAAGCTCGATCCGTACATCAACGTCGACCCGGGCACCATGAACCCGTTCCAGCATGGTGAGGTCTACGTGACCGAAGACGGTGCCGGAAACCGATCTCGACATCGGCCACTACGAGCGTTTCCTCGACGTCTTCCTGAGCCAGAAGGCCAACGTCACCACCGGCCAGATCTATCAGGAGGTGCTGCGCAAGGAACGCGCCGGCGAATACCTCGGCCAGTGCGTGCAGGTCATCCCTCACATCACCAACGAAATCAAGTCCCGTATGCGCGCGCAGGCGTCCGATGACGTCGACGTGATCATCACCGAAATCGGCGGCACCGTCGGCGACATTGAATCCCAGCCGTTCCTGGAGGCCGCTCGTGAAGTACGCCGCGACCTGGGCGCCGAAAACTGCATGTTCGTGCACGTCTCCCTGGTGCCGTACATCGCCGCCGCGCATGAGCTCAAGACCAAGCCGACCCAGCATTCCGTCATGATGCTGCGCCAGCTCGGCATCTCCCCGGACGCGCTCGTGCTGCGTTCCGACCGGCCGCTCAACCAGTCCATCAAGGACAAGATCTCCCTGATGTGCGACGTGGACTCCGAAGGCGTCGTCAACTGCGTGGACGCTCCGAGCATCTACGACGTGCCGAAGACCCTGTTCGACGAAGGCCTCGACGCCTACGTGGTGCGTGAACTCGGCCTGCCGTTCCATGACGTCGACTGGGACGAGTGGGAGGACCTGCTCGAACGCGTGCACCATCCGAAGCACGAGGTCAACGTGGCCATCGTCGGCAAGTACATTGACCTGCCGGACGCCTACCTGTCCGTCACCGAGGCCATCAAGGCCGGCGGCTTCGCCAACTGGGCCAAGGTCAACGTCAAGTGGGTGGCCGCCGACAAGTGCGCCACCGAAGAAGGCGCCGCGGCGGCCCTCGACCAGGTCGACGGCATCGTGATTCCGGGCGGCTTCGGCATCCGTGGCATCGACGGCAAGATCGGCGCCTGCGTTACGCCCGCGAGCACAAGCTGCCGGCCCTCGGCCTGTGCCTCGGTCTGCAGTCCATGGTCATCGAATACGCACGCGATGTCCTCGGCATCACCGACGCGAACTCCTCCGAATTCGATCCGGATTGCGCCAACCCGGTCATCGCCACCATGGAAGAGCAGAAGGACATCGTCGCCGGCAAGGGCGACATGGGTCACACCATGCGTCTGGGCTCCTACCCGGCGGAACTGGAGGAAGGCTCCATTGTCGCCGAACTGTACGGCACCACGCATGTCACCGAACGCCACCGCCACCGTTACGAGGTGAACGTGGCATACAAGGATCGTCTGCGCGAAGGCGGTCTGGTCATCTCCGGCCAGAGCCCTGACGGCGAACTCACCGAATTCGTCGAACTGCCGCGCGAGGTGCATCCGTTCTACGTGGCCACCCAGGCCCATCCGGAATTCAAGTCCCGTCCGACCAAGCCGCATCCGCTGTTCGCGGGTCTGGTCAAGGCCGCTCTGGACCACCAGCAGGCGCGCTGAGACGATTTGAGCGCATAAGCTCGATTCATCGCAAAGCGGAAGACCGAATCTGCATGGTCTTCCGCTTTTTTGTAAGGCAAATCACGGGCGAATACTGTCGAATTTCGAATAAGGTCTAGTGTTTCGCTGTGTGTTCTGTTAGGTTGTCATAGGTATCAATGAGTGAATGGAGGCAGCGTACGGTGGCAGAGAACCAAGCGTCCAACGCCGCGGCCGACGTGGAGATGAGCCAGTATGTGGCTGATCGCACGCGCGTGAACGAAGACAAGATCAAGCAGGATGACGAGATCATCGAGCAATTCGGTGACTACAACTACGGTTGGCACGATACGGACTTCGCCGGCGAGGCGGCGAAGAAAGGCATCGACGAGAACGTCGTGCGTGCCATCTCCGCCGACAAACACGAGCCGGAATGGATGCTGGAAAAGCGATTGGAAGGGTATCGCGATTTCATCAACCGTCCAATGCCGCAGTGGGGCGTCGATTTGAAGGACTTCGACGCCGACGATTTCAAGTACTACGTCAAGCCGATCGACAAGCAGGCCACCACTTGGGAGGAACTGCCCGACGAAATCCGCTCCACGTACGACAAGCTCGGCATTCCGGAAGCGGAGAAAAGCAGACTCGTCTCCGGCGTCGCCGCGCAGTACGAGTCCGAGGTCATCTACAATTCAATCCAGAAGGATCTCGAAGAGCAGGGCGTCATCTTCGTCGACACCGACACCGCCGTGCAAAAGTACCCGGAACTCGTCAAGAAGTATTTCGGCAAATGCATTCCGAGCAACGACAACAAATTCTCGGCATTGAACACCGCCGCATGGTCGGGCGGCTCGTTCGTATACGTGCCGAAGGGCGTGCACGTGGACATCCCGCTGCAGGCATACTTCCGCATCAACACGCCGAACATGGGACAGTTCGAACGCACGCTGATCATCGCTGATGAAGGCTCCTACGTGCATTACGTGGAAGGCTGCACCGCGCCGATCTACTCCACCGACTCGCTGCATTCCGGCGTGGTGGAGATCTTCGTCGAGCCGCACGCCCGTGTGCGTTACACCACCGTGCAGAACTGGTCGAACAACGTGTACAACCTGGTGACGCAGCGCGCCTACGTGCGTGAGGGCGGCACCATGGAATGGGTGGACGGCAACATCGGCTCGAAAGCCACCATGAAGTATCCGGCATGCATCCTCGCCGAGCCGTATGCGAAGGCCAGCACCATGTCGTTGGGCTTCGCCGGTAAGGGACAGTACCAGGACACGGGCGCGAAGATGATTCACCTCGCCCCGCATACCAGCTCCACCATCGTGGCGAAGTCGATTTCCCGTGGCGGCGGACGTTCCGCATACCGTGGCCTCGTCAAAATCGTCAAGGGCGCGGAAGGGTCCTCCAATTCGACGGTCTGCGACGCTTTGCTCGTCGACGAATTCAGCCGTTCCGACACGTACCCGCATGTGGATGTGCGTGAGGACAACGTCTCCATGGCGCATGAGGCCACCGTTTCCAAGGTCTCCGAAGACCAGCTGTTCTATCTGATGAGCCGCGGCCTGTCCGAAGACGAGGCCATGGGCATGATCGTGCGCGGCTTCGTCGAACCGATCAGTCGCGAGCTGCCGATGGAATACGCGCTCGAATTGAACCGTTTGGTGGAATTGCAGATGGAAGGATCGGTGGGCTGATCACCATGGCACAAACTCAGGAAATCAACATCCCCGTCGCGGATTCGTCCGATCCGTACGCGAATCCGGCGGCCATGCCGTCATCCGCGGACCGCGCTCCACGCTCATTCGACATCGAAGCGTTTGCCAAGCCGGACCGCAAACAGGAGGACTGGCGCTACACGCCGATAGAGCGCATCGAGGAGTTCTTCGATGTGTTCGAACCATCCAATGAAACGCAGGTCACCGTTTCCATGATCGACGGGTCGCCGCTTGCCGAAGGCGTCACGTATGCCGAAGGCACGGTGGGGGATACCGGCACAGGCATCGTCTCCAAGCCGAATGACCGCGTGTCCGCAGTCGAATGGAATTCCGGCGAACGCGCTGGAATACTGACCATCGACGGTGAGATCGACCAGCCGGTGCTCGTCAAAATGCATGGCACCGGCAGGGACCTCGACGCGTTCCACCTGTCGATCATCGCAGCCGACCGCGCCCATGCCGACGTGGTCGTCGAACATGACGGCGACGCACGTCTCCGCGAGCGTGGAAATCACCACAGGCAAGGACTCCCACATTTCCACCACCTTCATCCAGGAATGGAACAAGGACTCCAAACACGTCGGCAACCAGCGCATCCACGTGGGCGAGGAGGCGTCCCTGCGCCATTCCGTGGTCACCCTCGGTGGTGATGTCGTGCGCATTCGCATGGACCAGGACTTCGGCGGCGAACAGGGCGACCTCAACATGCTCGGCATCTACTTCGTGGACCCGGACGAGCATATCGAACACCGCACGATGGTGGTGCATAACCATCCCGAATGCAAGAGCCGCGTGGTCTACAAGGGCGCGCTCGACGGCAAGGGCGCGCACTCCACATGGGTCGGCAACGCGCTGATCGAGCCTACCGCGCCAGGCACCGACTCCTACGAGCTCAACCGCAATCTGGTGCTCACCCCAGGTGCCATCGCCGATTCCGAGCCGAATCTGGAAATCGAAAACGGCAACATCATCGGTGCCGGCCACGCCTCATCCGTCGGACGATTCGATGACGAAGAGCTGTTCTACCTCGAATCGCGCGGCATCTCGGAAAACGAGGCCCGCAAGCTCGTGGTGCGTGGCTTCTTCGGCGAGCTCGTCGAGGAAATCGGCATTCCGGCGATTTCCGAGCATCTTATGAACGTCATCGACAAGCGCCTGGCCCGCGGCGAAAGCGACGCGATCGCACAGGTATTGGAAGAGAAATAATCGTCAGGAGAAACCATGTCAACCCTTGAAATCAAAGATCTGTACGCGCACGTCGAAACCAAGGACGGCATCAAGCCGATCCTCAAAGGCGTGAACCTGACCGTCAACTCCGGTGAAACCCATGCCATCATGGGCCCCAACGGTTCCGGCAAATCCACCCTGGCATACACGCTGGCCGGCCACCCGAAGTACATCGTCGACTCCGGCCAGGTGCTGCTCGACGGCGAGAACATCCTCAAGATGACCCCGGACGAGCGAGCCAAGGCGGGCATCTTCCTGGCCATGCAGTACCCGGTCGAAGTGCCGGGCGTGTCCATGACCAACTTCCTGCGCACCGCCAAAACCGAAGTGGACGGCAAGGCGCCGGCCATCCGTACGTGGACGAAGGAACTGTCCGAAGCCATGAAGCGGCTCAAGATGGACCCGAAGTTCGCCACCCGTTCCGTGAACGAAGGCTTCTCCGGCGGTGAGAAGAAGCGCGCGGAAGTGCTGCAGCTCGAACTGCTCAAGCCGAAGTTCGCCATCCTCGACGAAACCGACTCCGGCCTCGACGTCGACGCGCTGCGCATCGTTTCCGAAGGTGTGAACCGTGCCAAGGAAGCCAACCAGTTCGGTATCCTCATGGTCACCCACTACACCCGCATCCTGCGTTACATCAAGCCGGACATCGTGCACGTGTTCGCTGACGGCCACTTCATCAAGACCGGCGGTCCGGAACTCGCCGACGAGCTTGAGGAGACCGGCTACGACGCATACCTGCCGGAAGGCTCCGATTCGGAAAGCGCATTGGCATGACCGATTTCGCAGCGATCCGCATCCAATTTCCGATTCTCGACCAGGAAATCCACGGCCATCCGCTGGTATACCTCGATTCCGCCGCGACATCGCAGAAGCCGCAGTGCGTGATCGACGCGGAATCGGACTTCTACCGCACCATCAACGCCGGAGTGCACCGAGGCGCGCATGAGCTTGCCGCGCGTAGCACCATGCGTTCGAGGATGCGCGCGCCAAAGTGGCCAAGCTGGTTGGCGCCGATTCGGCGGAAGGCGAAGAGGAGATCGTCGTCACCGCCGGCGCCACCGCAGGACTGAACCTGTTGGCCACCGCATTCGGCAACGCGTCGCTTGGACGCGGGGGAGAGACCGCCAAGCGTTTCGCGTTGAAACCGGGCGATGAGATCGTCGTCACCAAGGCGGAACACCATTCCGTGCTGCTGCCGTTCCAGGAACTTGCGCTGCGCACCGGCGCCACGCTCAAATGGTTCGACTTGGACGAGGAAGGCCGTGTGCGTTCCGACACCGCGGACGAAGTAATCACCGACCGCACGAAGATCGTTGCCGTCACGCATGTGGGCAATACCACAGGAGCGATTACCGACATCGCGCCGATTATCCGCCGCGCCCACGAGGTGGGTGCCGTGTTCGTGCTCGACGCATGCCAGTCCGTGCCGCACCTCAAAGTGGATTTCCACGCTTTGGACGTCGACTTCGCCGCATGGAGCGCCCACAAAATGTATGGCCCGACCGGCGTCGGATTCCTCTATGGCAAGCGTGAAATGCTTGAGGCATTGCCTCCGGCCAATTTCGGCGGATCCATGGTGGAGCTTGCCTGGATGGACCAGGAAGCCCAGTACATGGAGCCTCCCGCACGATTCGAAGCGGGCACGCAGCCGGTGGCACAGGTCGTCGCCGCCGGTGTCGCCGCCGAATGGCTGATGAACATCGGCATGGAAAAGCTCGAGGCGCACGAACGCACCATCACCGACGAACTGCTCAAAATGGGCGATATCGACGGCATCCGAATCCTCGGACCCCGCTCCAACAAGGAGCGCATCGGTACCGTCGCGTTCGAAGTCGAAGGCGTGCACCCGCACGACGTCGGCCAGTTCATCGACGCGCAGGGCATCGCCATCCGCGTCGGACACCACTGCGCGCAGCCGGTGCACCGCCACTTCGGCGTGTATGCCTCCAACCGCGCGTCCAGCGGCATCTACAATTCGGTCGAAGACGCGCAGGCCCTCATCGAGGCGCTCGGCAAAGTTCGTCCGTTCTTTGGAGTTGAGTAACGAAATATGAGTGATTTTGAGATGTCCGGAAGCGACCTTGAGCAGATGTACCAGGAAGTCATCCTCGAAGCCGCGAAGAACCCGCACGGCAAGGAGCATTTCGCACCTGACCTCACTTCGGAAAACGCCTCGCATGCCGCCGAAACCACGGTGCAGGCCAGCCACGAATACTGCACGCCGGGAGAATCGCACCAATTCAACCCGACCTGTGGTGACGAGGCCACCATCCATGCCGAAGTCTCCGATGCCGAGCCATACACCATCGAACGGCTCGTATGGGATGGCCACGGATGCTCCATCTCCCAAGCCAGCCTGTCCGTCATGGTCGATCTCGTCGAAGGCAAAACCGTGGACGAGGCCATGAAACTCGCCGAAACCTTCCATAAGCTTATGGAGTCACGCGGCAAAGGACTGAATGACGAACAGGCCGAGGAATCCTTGGAGGACGGCATCGTCTTCCAAGGGGTCTCCCAGTATCCGATGCGCATCAAATGCGCGCTGCTCGGCTGGGAGGGCATGAAGGACGCCGTGGCCAAGGCTCTGGCCGCGAAAGCCTGAGCCTTCAACTCGGCGTTTGGAAAAACACTAGTGACAAACCCCAAGCGACGCGCTATTCTTGCTCAACAGATACAAGCAACGTCCATCAACAGTTTGGAGAGACAATGAGCGACACCCTGGTACCCGAACCGCAGGCGTCGATCTTCGATTCCGTGACCAAGGCCTTGGGCAACGATGAGGACGCGGCCCGTCGCGTCATGCTCAATCCGAACCTGGCCAAAGGGTTCAAGGACGGCAAACCGGTGAACAAGGAATCCAAAAAGACGGGCAGGACACTTGCGGCTGCGGCAATCATGCCGACGCGTGCGGATGCTCCCAACCGCAGGATGACGACATTCCGCTGAAAGCCGTCGACGATATCGGACGTGCCACGGCAGCTGACGTGAAAGAAGCCCTGCACCAGGTCATCGACCCGGAACTCGGCATCGACGTCATCGACCTTGGTCTGGTTTACGGCATCGAAATCGACGAACTGGGCCGAGCCATCATCACGATGACGCTCACCACGCCGGCCTGCCCGCTGACCGACCTGATCGAAGACGAATGCGCCAGCACCCTCGCCGGTCTCGTCGAAGAATTCCGCATCGACTGGACCTGGCAACCTCGTTGGACGATGGACAAGATCACGCCGGAAGGCCGTGACCAGCTCGCCGCGCTCGGCTTCAATTTCGACAATCTGCCGAAATACTGACGTTTGCTGCGGTTGCCGTGCAGTGAACCGCGGCCGCCAAACGTAAGAAAAGCGGAACAACATACGAAAGGCGCGTCTCCCGAACGGGGAAGCGCGCCTTTCGTATTACGACGTATGTCAGTCGTCGACCACGGTACCCTTCGGCACCACGGTGATGCCTTCCGGCGTGACGGTGAAGCCACGCGCCAAATCATGCTCGGCATCGATGCCAACGGTCGAATTCTCCGTCAACACGACGTTCTTGTCGAGAATCGCCTTGTAGACCCGCGCGCGACGGTTGATGACCACACCGTCGAACAGAATCGAATCGACGACCTGAGACCACGAATGGATGCGCACGTTCGGCGACAGGACGGAATGGTGCACCTCGCCGCCGGAAACGATGACGCCGGGGGAGACGATCGAATCGGTGGCATGGCCCAGGCGGTCGCGGCCGGCATGCACGAACTTCGCCGGCGGCAGGTTGCCGGACAGCGTGTAGATAGGCCATTCGGTGTTGTACAGGTTGAACTCCGGCACATAGGAGATCAGATCCATATGCGCATCGTAGAACTGCTTCAGCGTGCCCACGTCACGCCAGTAGGCGTGGTCGGTCGGTGTGGCTCCCGGAATCTCGTTGGAATTGAAATCGTAGACGCCGGCCTCGTTGCGTGCCGCGAAATACGGCGCGATGTCGCCGCCCATATCATGCTTCGTATCCTCGGCCTTCTCATCCAACGAAAGCGCCGCGAACAAGGCATCGGTGTTGGCCACATAGTTGCCCATGGAGGCCAGGATGGAATTCGGGTCGTCCGGCAGTCCCGTGGTGGTCTGCGGCTTCTCCTGGAAGCTCTTGATCATATTCGGATGATCGGGATCGACCTCGATCACACCGAACTGGTTGGACTGGCTGATGGGCTGACGGATGCCGGCAACGGTGAATTCCGCGCCGGATTCGATGTGCTGCTGCACCATCTGCTGGAAATCCATGCGATAGACATGGTCGGCGCCGACAATCACCACGATGTCGGGCTGCACGTCCTCAATGATGTTGATGGTCTGGTAGATGGCGTCGGCCGAACCGAGATACCAATGCTTGCCGAGACGCTGCTGCGCCGGCACAGGGGAGACGTAGTTGCCCAACAGCGGCGAGAAACGCCATACAGTGGAGATATGGCGGTCAAGCGAATGGGACTTGTACTGGGTAAGCACGACCGTCTGCATGTAGCCGGAATTCACCAGATTGCTCAGCGGAAAATCAATCAGACGGAACACGCCGCCGAATGGGACGGCAGGCTTGGCCCTGTCCCTGGTCAATGGCATCAGACGGGTGCCCTCACCGCCTGCCAGCACGATGGAAAGAATCTTTGGGTTCTTCGCCATGGGAACTCCTCTCCGAGAGCGTCTTGCGACACCGTACGCACGGTCGGTCCGCTTCATCACGAAACCGCTTACGCACACTATGATTGCATAAATTCAGCAAATCGCAAGGAGTTTGCAGCGCGAGTCTTGAAAATTTTCAGTTCGTTTCAGCAGCGTTTCACCATGCGTTCATGCGCGTCTCACGCATGATGGTCCACTCGACGCGTCGCATAGAAGGCGACCGCGCTTGATGCGGCGACATTGAGACTGTCCACGCCGTGGCTCATGGGAATCTTCACCGTAAGGTCGGCGCGGGAGATGGTGTGGTGCGACAGTCCATCTCCTTCGGTACCGAAAATCAACGCGAGCTTGTCAATATGGTCGCTTTCAGTCTCGGCGTTGTTGAGACGGCGGACCAATTCGGCCAAAGAAATGGAATCATCCTCAAGCGCCATCGCTACGGTGGTGAACCCCAGATCATGCAGTTCCCGCATGCCGGTGAACGGCCAATAATGCTTGTCGTCCCCTCCGATGCGCGTCCACGGCACTTGGAACACCGTGCCCATGGACACGCGTGCCGCGCGCCGGTACAACGGGTCGCCACAGGACGGAGTGACGAGCACAGCATCCACGTCGAGCGCCGCAGCCGAACGCATGAGAGCGCCCACATTCGTGTGGTCGACGATATTCTCCATGACCGCGACCCGTCGAGCGCCACGGCAGACCTCTTCGACGCTGGGCAGGGACCAGCGTTTCATCGCGGCAAGGGCTCCGCGATGCAGCCGGTAGCCGGTTAGACGTTTGAGCTGCTCAGGCGAAGCGGCATACACGGGAATGTCATCGCCCCAACGTTTCTCGATGACATCGAACATGCCGCTCATGCCGTCGATCCACGACTCCTCGACCAGCAGGGAAATCGGCTCGCGTCCAGCGGCCAGGGCACGGTCTATCACTTTGGGCGATTCGGCGATGAACAATCCCTTGCTGGGCTCCAGCCTGTTGCGCAGCTGGATTTCCGTGAGATTCACATAAGCCGCCACACGCTCGTCGTCGATGGAGTCAAGATGAATGAACCGCATTGCCCGTATTCCACCAATCTTTCGTCAGATACAAGAAAACCCCTTGTTTCCAAGGGGTTTATTCCGGTGTCCGGAGCGGGACTTGAACCCGCACGCCTGTATAAAATAGGCACTAGCACCTCAAGCTAGCGCGTCTACCATTCCGCCACCCGGACAGGTGCGTTGCTCAGCGGCAACGAATGAAAACTATAGCAGTTGAAATCCATGATGCAAATCCCGGCGTGTCGCGATAGGTCCGATATGGGTTATGTGGGGTTCCTGATAGGCTCGGAAGCTATGACTGATGCCCTTTTTCTGCTTGATACGGACCATGACGACGTACCGGTGAACAGCGACGAGCTCAACGCCGGATGGAGGCTGACGCTTCCCTCATCCGTACGCAGGCACGCCATCCAGGCCATGCGATTGAAGGACGGCGACGAACTGCAGCTTTCCGACGGCAGGGGATTGCGCATCCACGCCGTACTGCGCGACGCGCAGCAGGGAATCGCGGAAGTGGTGCGATTCGGCAAGGAGCCGCAGCCGGTCACCAGGCTCGCGCTGGTGCAGGCTCTCGCCAAAACCGGCCATGACGAACAGGCGATCGATATGGCCACGCAGATCGGCGTCGATCAGGTGATTCCCTGGCAGGCCGACCGTTCCATCGCCAAATGGAAGGCAGGACGTACTGACAAAAAGTGGAGGCAGGTGCTGGAATCCGCCACCGAACAGTCGCGCAGATCGTGGACGCCCCAGCTGGACGATTGCGTGACCAGCAAGCAGGTGGTCGCCATCTGCAAGCGCGCATGCGTGCATGGCGACATGGTGATCGTGCTGCATCAAGATGCCACGAAGACCTGGGAACAACTGGAAACCGGTATCGCCAAACTGTCCGATACGTGTCTGAAGGACGGACGTCCGCGCACCATATATGTGCTCGTCGGTCCGGAAGGCGGCATCAGCGACGCCGAAGTCGAGGCGTTCACGAAAGCCGGCGCCGAAGTGTGCGTGCTGGGAAGCAACATCCTACGTGCGTCCACCGCCGGTCCGGTCGCGCTGTCATTGCTCGCGCGAGCATTGGGACGTTTCGTCTGATCCCGGCTCCATTGCGTGAAATTGCCGGAATCGCCCCGTTTCCTGCTGGTGTAGCATGGTAGCGAAGGTTTTTCCAATACCGATAAGGAGCGTTATGAGCGACAAGGATTGCCTGTTCTGCAAGATCATCGCAGGTGAGATTCCCAGCGAGAAGGTGTACGAGGACGATGCCACCTACGCCTTCAAGGACATCAATCCGAAAGCCAAGGTGCACGTACTGATCGTGCCGCGCAAGCACTACGCGAACGTCGCCGAACTCGCCAAAGAGGATCCGGCACAGCTCGCCCACATGGCCGAAGTGGCGCAGAAAATCGCCGACCAGGAGTTCCATGGCGCCTTCCGTCTGATCTTCAACACCGGAATCGACGCCGGACAGACCGTGTTCCACGTGCACGCCCACGTGCTTACCGGCGAAAAGCTCGACGAATAGTCCACATACTGCCAATACCGACATCGGAAGAGGTTCTGTGCCCACCACTACACGCACCATCGCGATACCCCAACAGCTTGATCCGGTGACCGTGCTCGGCCCTGTGGACGAGGTGCTTCGGGAAGTCGAACGTGCGTTCCCCGACCTGACCATCATCGTACGGGGCAACCGCATCGCCATCATGTCACATTCCAGCAAATCCGAATCCCAAGCCGCCCAAGCCGAACAGGTGGTTGCCGATATCATCCAAGCCGCCTATACCGCGCCGATGGACGCCGATACCGTCCGTCGCATGCTCGACCAGAACGTGCTTAAAAATCCGGTCCGCGCCACACATCCCGGCCACGGCCGCGTGGTGGAGGAATTGCGCATGGCCGGCAGGCAACAGTCGCACGCGTCCCATCGTGAGGAAACCGCAGACAGGCGGCGTCCTCACGTGCCGGGCGTCATCACCTTCGCGCTCGGCAAACCGGTCCGTGCCAAAACCGCCGGACAGATAGCCTACGTCAACGCCATCGAATCGCACACCATCACCTTCGCCATCGGACCGGCAGGCACCGGCAAAACCTATCTTGCCGTAGCCAAAGCGGTACGTGCTTTCCAAGACAGGCAGGTCCGGCGCATCATACTGACCCGTCCCGCCGTCGAAGCAGGGGAGAACCTCGGCTTCCTGCCGGGCACGCTCAACGAAAAGGTCGACCCGTACCTGCGACCGCTGTACGACGCGCTGTCCGACATGCTCGGAGCGGACCAGCTCAAACGATACATGGACGACGGCACCATCGAAGTGGCGCCGCTCGCCTACATGCGCGGCCGCACGCTCAACGACGCGTTCGTGATCCTCGACGAGGCCCAGAACACCACCGAACAGCAGATGAAGATGTTCCTGACCCGACTGGGATTCAACACCAAAATGGTCATCACCGGCGACGTGACCCAAGTGGATCTGACCGTGCCGAAATCAGGTCTGGCCACCATCGAACACATCCTCGACGGCATCGACGGCATCGCCTTCGCCCACCTGAAGCCCGAAGACGTGGTCCGCCACGCGCTCGTGGGCAAAATCGTCGCCGCCTACGACAGGCACACGGCCATAGCGGGAGACCACAGCAGAAGCGCGCGTGCCGCATCATCGCAACCATTCGACGACAAGAACAAGGAAAACGCATAAATGAGCGTTGAAGTGACGAACGAAACCGCCTGGCAGATCGACGGCAAAATCTTTTCCGACCTCGGCGTATGGGTCATGAGCCAGATGAGGGTCAGCACACAATCCGACCTGACCATCATGTTCGTGGACCCGGATCCCATCGCCCAACTGCACATGCGTTGGATGAACCTCGAAGGCCCCACCGACGTCATGAGCTTCCCAATGGACGAACTGCGCCCCGGAGACGGCGGAACCGAAATGGAAGGCGTGCTGGGCGACATCGTGCTATGCCCGTGGGTGGCCGCCCAGCAGGCGCTCGCGGCCGGCCACAGCACCATGGAGGAAATGATGCTGCTGACCATCCACGGCATCCTCCACCTGCTCGGATACGACCATGTCACACCCGAACAGGAACGGCAGATGTTCGGCTTGCAACGCCAGCTGCTATTGACGTTCTTCGCGCTTCGACAGGGAGCCGGCGCGCAGGCGACGCTTCCCGCCGGCACGCCGGATGCGCTCGCCGAATGGGACCGCGAACACGGGGCCGGCGGCAAAACGGCCAAATGACGGCATGATGCATCATCCGACGGTTTCGAAAGTGGGGGTTGACGAACCATGGAAACAACGACTATCACGATGATTGCGATTCTCGTCGTCATCGCATTGCTGCTGGTCTGGCTGTCGCTGTCGATGGCCGCGACGGAAGGCGCGGTGGGACGTGTCACGAGGGCAAGTCTGAACAACCTCATTCTTGAGATTCAGACGGATACGGAGGCATCGCAATTCATACGCGACAAGAAGATCAAACGCATCCACAAGGTGCAGCGGCTGATCGCCGACCGCTACGCGACCGCCGGTTCATGCGCGTTCTTCCGCATCACCTGCAATGTGCTTGACGGTGTGTTGGTCGCCGCGATCGCGTCGTTGTGCGATGCGCCGTTATGGGCGGGACTGCTTGTCGGCTTCGTGTTCGCGCTGGTGGTCGCGGTGATTTCGCTGCTGGTCCGTCCACGTAGCGCGGGCGCCTCCAAACCGGTCGATCTGATGCTGAAGCATGCCGATGCGGCGTCGGTCGCGGTGGCTTTGACGCCGTTCGCTAAATCGGCGGACAGAAGGATGCGAAACGTCATTCGAATGATCTGTCGGACGATGAGGAGCTTGAAAAATCCAACTCGAACAAGGGCGCGCCACCATAGATCGTCTGGTCGAGGCGAATGATTTCGACCCTGAGGTTTCCGAAATGCTGCGCAACGTATTGACGTTGTCCGAAACGTTGACGCGTGAGATCATGGTGCCGCGCACTGATATGATTTGCATCGAACGCGGGGAGACGCTGGAGAACATGCTGAAATTGTGCTCCCGTTCCGGATTCTCCCGTATACCGGTCATCGGCGATGATGTGGATGATCTGGTCGGCGTGGCATACCTGAAGGATGCCGTGCGCGCCACGGCGTTCAATCCCGCGGCGATATCCCGCGATGTCGAATCCATCGTCCGTGACCCGATGCTGGTGCCCGAATCCAAGCCGGTCGACGACCTGTTCCACCAGATGCAGCGCACCCGCCAGCATGTGGCTATCGTCGTGGATGAATACGGCGGCATCGCCGGCCTGGTCACCATCGAAGACACCATCGAACAGATCGTCGGCGAACTGGAGGACGAGCACGACCGTACCCAGCATGCCGATCCGGAACAAATCGGCGAGAACAAATGGAGCATGCCGGCACGCACGCCCATCGCCGACTTGGAGGAGATCTTCGAAATCGACATCGACGAGGACGACGTCGACACGGTATACGGTCTGCTCACCAAGCTGCTTGGCCGCGTGCCGATCGTCGGTTCGACGGCCGTCACCAGGGGCCTGCGCCTGACCGCGGTCGACTCCGCGGGACGCCGCAAGAAAGTGTCCACCATCGTGGTGGAACCGGCCCACGTCGAGGGCGTGGACGAAACTGAACAACACGAAGACCATACGAACGGTGCCGAAGAGGCATCCCATGACGACAAGGATTCCAAGGACAAGCATGACTGACGCAGATGTGACCGAACCGGCTTCCCAGCATTCCGACGCCGAAGCCCCCGTTCCATATCGTTCCGGCTTCGTCGCGGTGGTCGGACGTCCGAACGTCGGCAAATCGACGCTGATCAACGCGCTTATCGGCACGCAGATCGCCATCGCCTCATCCCGTCCGGAGACTACACGTAAGGCCATCCGCGGCATTCTGACCACAGACAACGCGCAGATCGTGCTGGTCGATACCCCCGGTATCCACCGTCCGCGTACGCTGCTCGGACAGCGGCTGAACGATGTCGTCGACGAATCGCTATCCGATGTCGACGCGATCGCCTTCCTGCTGCCCGCCGACCAGGAAATCGGCCCCGGCGACAAACGCATTCTGAGCAGGCTGCGTTCTGATTTCGCCGTCAAACGCGACGACGGCACATTCAAATGGAAGGTGCCGCTGATCGCCATCGTCACCAAAATCGACGAATTGGACCGAAGCGCTTTGATCGACAAGCTCATCGAAATCAACGAGTTCGCCGACTTCACCGACATTGTGCCGGTGAGCGCCCTCGAGCACGACAATCTCGCCGAAGTACGCAACGTGCTGGTGGAGAACATGCCCGAAGGACCGCAGATGTATCCGGCCGAGCAAATCACCGAAGAACGTCCGGAAGACACCATCGCCGAACTGATTCGAGGCGCGTTCCTGGAGGAATTGGATGACGAGCTGCCGCATTCGCTCGCCGTGGTGGTGGATTCCATCGAATATCCGGAAGACAACGACAGCGGCGAATCCTACGCGGGCAAGGCGCAGGTGATTGTGTCGATCTACGTGGAACGTGATTCGCAGAAGCCGATCATCATCGGACATAACGCGGAGCATCTGGTACGCGTCAAGAAGAAGCTGCGCACCGCGGTCAACCGCATCGTCGGGCAGAAGGCCAAGCTCGACCTGCATGTCAAGGTGGCCAAGGATGGCAGTCGGATCCTAAGCAGCTTGAGAAGCTGGGCTTCTAAGCCGCTTAGGATCCGCTTCGCGGCGAAGCTGCTCACTTCGCCTACGGTCAGCCCACTGGGCTGCCCGTTTGACGGCTCAGCCAAGCAGCTTGAGAAGCTGGGCTTCTGATTTTTCCGGGTGGGAACAATAAAGCCTGCCGCTGTTTATGCGGCAGGCTTTCTTATGCTCTAAGCTTGTTGGTGCTGGATGGTCACTTCTTCTTGGTGTACATTTGCGTGTTCAGCAGGGTGGCGTAACGCTTGATCACCTTCGGACGGATGACCTTCATGGAAGCGGTCATCAAACCGTTCTCCTGTGTGAACTCCTCCGGCAGGATGATGAACTTACGCACGGATTCGGCACGGGACACGCCCTCATTGGCCTGATCGACCCACTTCTGGACTTCGGCGCGGACGGCCGCGTTGCTGGAGGCCTCCTCCATCGACATATCTCGGTTGAGACCCTTGCTTTCCAGCCATGGACGCAACGCTTCCTCGTCAAGCGTGATCAGCGCGGAGATGAACGGACGCTTGTCGCCAAGCACCAACGCTTGAGAGACGAATTCGCAACGCTTGATGACATCCTCGATCGGGCCAGGGGAGACGTTCTTGCCGCCGGCGGTGATGATGAGATCCTTCTTGCGTCCGATGATGTACAGGAAGCCATCGTCGTCAATGCGGCCCAAGTCGCCGGTCTTGTACCAGCCATCCTCGGTAAAGGAATCCTCGGTGGCCTCGCCGTTCTTATGGTACTTCGGGAACACCGAAGCGCCCTTGACCTGAATCTCCCCATCCTCGGCGATACGCAGCTCGAAACCAGGGAACGCGATGCCGACGGAACCCTGATGATACGGCACGCCAAGCACGTTGAACGCGCACGGCGCGGTGGTTTCGGTCAATCCGTAGCCTTCGTAGACCGGCACGCCGGCACCACGGAAGAACGCCAACAACTCCGGATCAAGCGGCGCACCGCCCGCGACGATCCACTTGGCGCGTCCGCCGAGCACCTCACGCAGCGAGGCATAGACCACCGGATCGAACGCCGCGCGACGTGCCTTGGTAAGCGTTCCGGTCTTCCCCTTGGTGCTGACTTCCTTCATATAATTCTGCGCGGCGACCACGGCTGCGGCGAAAGCAACGCCCTTGGCGCCATGACCGGCCTTCTGGGAAGCAGCGTTGTACACCTTCTCCAGCACACGCGGAACAACGATCATGATGGTCGGCTTGGCCACCTGCAAATCGGCGGTCAATGTCTTGATGCCCTGCGCGATATAAATATGCAGATTGCTTGCTACGCAGATGTAGTTGATGGCACGGGCGAAGGAATGCGCCTGAGGCAGGAACAGCAGGACGGTGTTCTTCTTGTCATGCAGCAGTTCCGGCATATAATCGGGCAGATTGAACGCGGTGGCGCAATAATGCTCATGCGTCATCTCCACGCCCTTCGGCGCGGCGGTCGAACCGGACGTGTACACAATGGAGCACAGATCGGTCTTCTGCACGGAATCGATTCGCGCATCGAGCGCCTCATCGCTCACACCGGAGCCATACGCCTTGATCTCGTCAAGACCACCGGTCTCGAAGCAGACGATGTGCTCCAAAGTCGGGCATTCGGTTTCGGCCCCGTCCGCCTTCGCCTTCATATCAGTGGTTTCCACGACCAGCAGACGCGCATCGGAATTGTTGACGATATTGCGGATCTGCTCGGCGGAATCGGTATCGTAAATCGTGGCGAGCACGCCGCCGCAGGCCATGACGGCCGCGTCGAACACATCCCAATCGTAGGAGGTGCGGCACATGAAAGCCACGCCATCGCCCTTCTTCAAACCATAATGCAGCAAGCCCTTCGCGACGGCGCGGATGTCGGCGAGCGTCTCATTTGCGGTCTTGGTGTGCCAATCGCCATCTTGCTTGAACGTGTACAATGGTTCGTCGCCCATACGAGCGGCGCGGTCGGCGTAGATATCGTAGATGGAGGTGCCTTCGTCTAGCGGCGGATTGCCCTCTGTCTTCGTGGTCAACAGTCCGGTTTCAGGGTCAAGGAACGTGGTGGACGGGTATCCCGGTCCCCATTCAGCGGTGTGCGGCAGCTCGATATGGCCATCGGGGGAGAGGATGCTGTTCGGGTCGTTGTAATCCGGTGTATTGCCGGAATCGTCGCTGACCGGGTGCACGAAATCGTTGCCCAAGCGCAACGCCTTCCTTGCGAGATTAGTGGCCTGCTTGTTCAACGAGGTGATGATGGACACGTGACTCTCCTACGTATATAAACGGTATCTAAAGAAGGAATGATAGCCCGTCGCGCGCGACACGTCACCTTACGGTAGCGTAAGGTGACAGGCCATCAGGGAAACGGGCGGCGCATGCCGGATACAGCCCGTGATTCGAAAGATGAACGATTGCGGCCGCGATGTTGCCGTGTACGTTACACTTGGGCGCTGTATCTGTTCATTAGATTTCTTTAACGAGGAAGAAAGGGCACCTATGGCTGAAAAAGCTGAAGCCACCGTGGTCTTCGGAGTTCTCAACGAGACTTCCGAACACGAGTCCCGTGTTGCTCTGACACCGGATATCGTAACGAGGTTGCGTAAATCAGGTGTTACATGTCTGATTGAGTCCGGTGCGGGCGTCGCATCGCACTACGTTGATGAAGATTATACGAAGGCGGGCGCGCAGGTCGTCTCCGCCGACGATGTGATCGCACGCGCCGACGCGCTGGGTTTGTGGATCGTCCAAGCAATGAGCTGCTCGCCCGCGTCAAGCAGGGCACATGGATCATTGGCATGTTGGGATCGTTCACCGATGCCGATTACGTCGCCGCGATCGAGAAGGCCGGTCTGGTCGGCGTCGCCATGGAAAAGCTGCCGCGTCAGCTGAGCTCCGCGCAGTCCATGGACGAAATGACGTCGCAGAACTCCGTGATGGGCTACAAGGCCGCCATCGTGGCAGCCAACGCGTACGGTTCCTTCCTGCCGATGATGACCACCGCCGCTGGCACCATCCGCCCGGCCAAGGTGCTTATTCTGGGCGCCGGTATCGCCGGCCTGCAGGCCATCGGCACCGCCAAGCGTCTCGGCGCCGTCGTCACCGCGTACGACGTGCGTCCGGCATCCAAGGGCGAAGTCGAATCCTTGGGCGCAAGTTCCTCGACCTTGGTCTTGACTTCTCCAAGGGCCAGGGCGAAGGCGGCTACGCACGCGCGCTGAGCGCCGAAGAGCAGGCCCAGCAACAGGCCGCGGTCGATCAGAAGGCCGCCGGCTTCGACATCGTCATCACCACCGCCAAAGTGCCGGGACGCAAGCCTCCGGTCCTTCTGACCAAGGCCGGTGTGGCCGGTCTGCATCGTGGCGCCGTCATCGTCGATTGCGCGGCAAGCGACCTTGGCGGCAACGTCGAAGGCTCCTCCGTCGGCACCCAGGTCACCGACAACGGCGTGACCATCATCGGCGCCCCGTATCTGGCCAGCGGCGTGTCCACCACCGCATCCAACCTGCTGAGCCGCAACGTGGCCGACGTGCTGGCGCATTTCGTGCGTGACGGCAAGCTCGCCATCGACCTGAACGAAGAGCTCGACAACGCCATGGTCGTGGCCGGCCGCGGCGAGGAAGCCAAGAAGGAAGAGGAGTAAAGCAATGGATATCGTCGTTGCGATCACACTGTTCGTCCTCGCGCTGCTCATCGGCGTCGAGGTCATCGGCAAGGTGCCCGCCACCCTGCACACCCCGCTGATGTCGGGCGCCAACTCCATCCACGGCATCGTCATCGCGGGCGTCGTCATCGTCGCCGCGCACGCCACCAGTCCGCTCGCCTGGGTGTTCATCTTCCTGGCCGCCGTGCTGGGCACGATGAACGTCGTCGGCGGCTACGTCGTCACCGACCGCATGCTGGAGATGTTCAAGTCCGACAAGGGCAAGAAGAAGGAAGAGGAGGCCAAGTAAATGGGTACCCTGGCCGAAATGCTGAGCACGCCGCTCGGCGTCATCGAATGGTTCGTCTATCTGCTGGCCGCAGTGATGTTCGTCATCGGCCTGCACCTGATGAACTCCCCGAAGACCGCCCGCAAGGGCAACATGGTCTCCGCCATCGGCATGGTGTTCGCCGTGGCCATGGCCTTCATCGTGCTGTTCGCAGGTGAGGCCTCCAACGGTTTCAAGCATGGCGTCGCAGTCATCGTGCTGATTGTCGGCATCGTCATCGGCGCCGTGGCGGGCGTGGTCTCCGCCAAGAAGGTCAAGATGACCGACATGCCGCAGCTGGTCTCCGTGTTCAACACCGTGGGCGGTGGCGCCGCCGCGCTCGTGGCATTGAACGACATCCTGACCTCCGCCGAAACCCCATCCATCGTGGTGCTCATCACCGCGGGTCTGGGCATCATGATCGGCTCCGTCACCTTCTCCGGCTCGCTGATCGCAGCCGGCAAGCTGCAGGGCATCAAGTGGGTCAAGAAGCTGAGCCTGCCGGGCAAGGGTTTCTGGAACATCCTGTTCGTCGTGCTCACCATCGTGTCCTTCGTGATGTTGTGCGTGCAGCCGAACCAGCGTCTGCTCTGGTCGATCCTGACCACCGTGTTCGCCCTGTGCTACGGCCTCGTGTTCGTCATCCCGATCGGCGGCGCTGATATGCCGGTCGTCATCTCCGTGTTGAACGCCTGCACCGGCACCGCAGTGGCCATGTCCGGTCTGGCCATCAACAACATCGCCCTGATCGTGGCCGGCGCGCTCGTCGGTGCGGCGGGCGTGACCCTGTCCATCGCCATGTCCAAGGCTATGAACCGTCCGCTGCTGTCCGTCTTGGCTGGTGGCTTCGGCGGCTCCAATTCTGCGGCGGGCGCCGGAGAGGGGCTGGAGGGCACCATGAAGGAAACCTCCGCCGACGATCTGGCCGTCCAGCTCGTCTACGCAGAGAAGGTCATCTTCGTGCCGGGCTTCGGTCTGGCCCAGGCCCAGGCCCAGCGTGAGCTCGCTGACCTTGGCACCCTGCTCAAGGACCATGGTGTCGAAGTCTCCTACGCCATCCATCCGGTGGCAGGCCGTATGCCTGGCCATATGAACGTGCTACTCGCCGAGGCCAACGTCCCGTATGAGGAGCTCGTCGACCTGGATGACATCAATCCGCAGTTCCCGCAGGCCAACGTGGCTCTGGTGGTCGGCGCCAACGACGTGACCAATCCGGCCGCCCGCAAGCCGGGCACCCCGGTTTCCGGCATGCCGATTCTCGACGTCGACAAGGCGCAGAACGTGGTGGTCATGAAGCGTGGCCGTGGCACCGGTTATGCCGGCATCCAGAACGAGCTGTACTTCGAAGACAACACGCAGATGCTGTTTGGTGACGCCAAGGCGAGTCTGCAGGCCGTCATCGCAGCGGTCAAGGAACTCATCAACTGACGGACCGGCTCGTCGCCTACGCGAAGATCAGGCCCTTCCTCTTTTTGGAGGAAGGGCCTTTTGTTATTGCGCAAGTTGTCCACAGACAGGTATGGGGGTGTGGATAGGTGGAAATTGTCCACTTATTCACTTTTTTCAAAGGATTGTGACGGAGAGGTGGACGGATATGCGACAGTAGGTGCATCTCTACGACGAAGGAGTTGCATATGACAGTTGCCGTGGCCACGCCATTCAATATGGACGAACAGGCTTTCCTGCAAACGATGGATCGGCTGATCGAGCGCTTCGACCGGTACAGCTCGGGGCGTTGTTTCGCGGACCTTGATCGGATACGTCTCGAACACGATATGGAAGGTCCGCTTTCCCTGTTCGATGACGTGGTGCACGAGCTTGCGGATGACTTGTTCGGCGGCACGTCATGGCCGGTGAACCTCGACATGGATATGATCATATTGGATCGGTTCCAAATAGGCTATGATGCCGAATTCCTGACCGGATGCCGCAATGTGGTTCGTAAATACGGCATGAGCGCATGGCTGTATGAAATGATTAATGATGCTTCCGTCGCGGTGGCGACGCATCGGCCGAGCAACAGGATGCCGTTCCAGCTTGGTCTGTTCGATACACGTGAGGTGTTCCGAAGGAAAAAGACCAAGGGGAAGAAGAGCGGAGGCGGAAGGAGGAAACGGCTCGAATGCATGATGGAATACCTGCGACAGACCTACCGTCTGGCCGCATACACTCTGTTGCGATGGGGAGGGGGCGAGCCTAGGGCCGCTGATGCGGCGCTGATGGTTCTCGCTTATGGGGGATTGGGTATGTGTATGCTCCGCGATGATCCGAAAGTGGTCGAATTGGGATGTGATCCCGATTTCCGATACAGGCATGTATGCGCCCAGTTGCAGGATATGCGGATCAAGGCGGATCTGGAATATGCCTGTTCTGTGGATCTGAGCGTCACCAGCTCATTGGAATATCCGGCTTGCCTCGATGCCAGATATCTGTATGACGCCGAACACATTGTGGAGGCATATCGGAATCTGTGGGATGAGAACACTAAGCCCGTCGCCCAACTACTGGCCGAGATCGAGGACAATGGCGTATATGAAGTGGAGGATATATGGAAAGACCCGCTCTATCTGCATGACCTTGCCATCTCCCTTATGGGGCCGTCGGCTTCGGGTCTTCTCCAGGAAGGCTTCAGACTGCGTGATCGAACCATGTTCGAGAATGGTGTCAAAGAACTTGACAGCCAGGCACGCAATGTGAGGAAGGCTGGTCTGCTGCTTACCCTTGCCGGATATATCTTTTTCGCCGAACCGGAGGATCGCATGGATGCGATGCTCGCTTCGCACAAGGATCGCAAACGCATGTTGGACAACTATGAAAAGCTTGGCGAAATGGCCGCGACCATCGCCTTGTACCGTCTTCCTCGGGATCGCGAATCGCTTCGGGCAGTGCGGGCCCTGCTCATGCATGAGACGGGCGTGTACGCGGACAAGATGGGAGAGCTCATGGGTCTCGCCGACGAGCCGGACGGGGAAGACGAAGCCACCGCTCCGGTCATGGGGTGAAAGACGGTTTTCCGCATATTGGACATGACAATGCTTTGGGATTGACTCTACAACCATTGTAAGGTTTAGCCTTCCTGCTGGAAGACATAGGCCGAAACGGGAGGATAAGAGACAACCCATGGGAAAGAACCTGACAACGGGAAGCGTGTTCAGAACGATCGTCACCTTCGCGTTGCCGTATCTGCTGTCGTATTTCCTGCAGACGCTGTACGGCATGGCCGATCTGTTCATCGCCGGACAGTTCATCGGCATCGACGGCATCACCGCGGTGGCGAACGGCAGCCAGGTGCTGTACATGCTCACCGTGGTCATCGTGGGTCTTGCCATGGGCGCGACCGTCACCATCGGCCGTGCGGTCGGCGCGAACAGGCTCGACCGTGCGGCCAAGGCCATCGGCAACGTCATCACGCTGTTCGCAGGAATCGCGTTGGCGCTGACGGTCGTTCTGCTGTTGAACGTGCACAACATCATCTCGCTGATCGGCGTGCCAGTCGAAGCCGTCGAGGGAACCGCGCAGTATCTGACCATCTGCTATATCGGCATCCCGTTCATCGTCGCGTACAACATTATCAGCTCGGTGTTCCGTGGGATGGGCGATTCGAAAAGCCCCATGTATTTCATTGCGGTTGCATGCTTCTGCAACATCGTGTTCGACTACCTGTTTATGGGCTGGCTGCGTCTTGGTCCCTCGGGCGCGGCATTGGGCACCACACTGGCGCAGGCCATCAGTGTGACCGTGACATTGGTGGCGATTCGCCGCCGGCGTACGGGCATCAGACTGAAGTTCGGCGATCTTCGCCCCGATAGGGCCATGCTCCGCGGCATTCTCGGCATCGGAGTGCCGACGGCGGTTCAGGACGGCTGCATCCAGATCGCCTTCATCATCATCACGGTCATCGCCAACTACCGTGGCCTGAACGATGCGGCAGCTGTCGGCGTCGTCGAAAAGGTGATCAGCGCGTTGTTCCTGGTACCGTCGTCCATGCTGGCCACGGTATCCGCCGTCTCGGCGCAGAACATCGGTGCCGGCAGGATGGAGCGAGCGACGAAGACACTGCGATACGCCACCGCGATCACCGTCGTCTACGGCATCGTCATATCGATTGTGGTGGAACTGACGGCGGGCTCCATCGTCGGCCTGTTCACCACCGATGCGACGGTAATCCTGCTGGGAACACAGTACATCCGCAGCTACATCGTCGACAGCATCTTCGCGGGCATCCACTTCTGCTTCAGCGGCTTCTTCGCCGCATGCGGGCGCTCCTATATCGGATTCATCCACAATATCGTGGCCATCACCCTGGTCCGTGTGCCCGGGGCGTATCTGGCATCCAAGCTGTTCCCGAACACCTTGTTCCCCATGGGCGTCGCCGCGCCCGCCGGATCGCTGCTTTCCGTGCTGATCTGTCTTGGCTTCTACGCGTGGCTCAAGCGTCACGGCGTAATTTCGGAGAAGGCGCGTGCATGACGGCGAGTGAGCGAAGTGGAGGGCGCGACGCTTTGCCGGGTGACGGCAGACTGTTCCGTATAGGCAAGGTTGCAGATATGTTCAATGTGTCGCTGGGCACGCTTCGGCATTATGAGCGTTGCGGCTTGCTGGAACCCGAATATATCGACCCGCGCACCGGGTACCGGTATTACGGTGCCAAGCAGTTCGAGGTGCTGAACACAATCCGGTACCTGCGTGTGCTGGATATGCCGTTGACGCAGATAGCCGAGTTCCTGCACAATCGCGACGTGCATGTCATCGAGGACAAGCTTGTTGCACAGAAAGCCCTGATCGAGCGCAAACAGCATGAGCTGGAAATGGTCCAGCGGAAGATCGACCATCGCTTGGAGCGGCTGCGGGACGCTGAGCAGTCCGAATTCGACGTGATACGTGTTGTGCGGCAACCCGCCTGCAGGATCGTCTGGATCAGGGATTCACCGAAGGTCGACTCGTATCTCGGCCTGGAATATTCGATCCGCAAGCTGGAGCAGCATCAGAAGGATTCGCTGGTCTTCCTCGGCAAGGTCGGCGTCGGCATTGACAAGGAATCGTTGGAACAGGGCGGATATGCCGATTACGGGTTGGTGTTCCTATTGCTTGACGACGAGGACGAATATGAGGGCGACACCGTGGCATTGCCGGAGACCGATTGCGTGCGCATCCGGTTCCGGGGGAGTCATGGCGATGCCCCCGACCGGTATCGCGAGCTGATATGGTACACCGCAGAGCAGGGTCTCGACATCACCGGGTTCTCACGTGAGATCGCGTTGATCGATGAAGGGTTGACATCGGATCCCGCCCAGTTCGTGACCGAGATCTGCATCCCGGTGCGCTAGCCACTTTCCGGCGACGTGTGGCGCTACTTGGCTTTCTCCTTCAGAGTCGGCGCAAGGGTGCCGGCCAGCGCGCGCTCGCCCGGCCTGGCCAATGGGCCGACCAGTTCATGCGCCGTGTACGGCTCCTCAAGATAGGCGATGTCGGATTCGCTGAGTTTTACTCCAAGTGCTTCGATGACATCATCCACGCGCTCCGTCTTCGAGCAGCCGACGATCGGTGCCGTGACGTCCTTGGCCCAATGCCAGGCGAGGGCGATCCGCGTCATCGGCACGCCGAGCCGTTCCGCGAGCCCGTGCACGCGTTCGATGATCGGCATATCCTGCGCACGTGCCTGATCGTACTTGTTGCGCATGGTGCCGTCGGTGGTGCCGCGTTTGGAATCGGAATCCCAGGACGGATGGGTCAGATGGCCGGACGCCATGGGGAGTATGGGGTGAGCGCCATGTTGTACTGACGGCTGTTCGGTGGCGTCGGCATCGATGGTCCACTGATGGAATTACGGGGAGGTCTTGCCGAAACTCATACCGCCAAGGCAGACCTTGGAAACTTGGATGCCGGACCATCCCAGTGGGGCGTAGCTCATGTCAGTCATACTGAAGCTCTTCTGCCGTTGATGTTCGGAAGGTCAGCATATCCCGTTTCGATTGGCAGAACCAATACCTCGCATGAATGGTTTGATATGCAATCGACGCATGGAACGATATACCATACTCACATTGGACATTCTTTTTCGCCGGGCGTGAATAGGGAACGGTACAGAGCATAAATGAAAGGACGGGTCGACAATGGAAAATCCGAGCGCATTCCCGATGGGAGAACCGAACGACGGCTTCGCGCAGTACTTCGTGGGACAGAGCTACCTTGCTCCGGTGCTCGAGACTCCGCAGATTGCCATCCATAACGTGACCTTCGAGCCGGGTTGCCGCAACAACTGGCACATCCATCACAACGCGGCGCAGGTACTCATCGCGGTCGGCGGTTGCGGCTACTACCAGATCGAGGGACAGGAGCCAAAGGAGCTCAAGGCCGGGCAGGCCGTCTGCATCCCCGCGGATACGAAGCACTGGCATGGCGCCGCCCCCGGCGAATCATGCTCGCATCTACCTTCATGGTCTGCGGGCGATCCGGCATCCATGAGCAACGAATGGCTCGAGCCGGTGGATGCCGAAGCCTACGGCAAACTTGCCTGAGGTCTGTTGTTCTTATATGGAGGGCCATCCTGCAAAAGTGGGATGGCCCTTTTTGTTGTTCAGGGCGATAACGGTTTGAAGCCTTGCGGCGAGTGGCGTCATGCGAGGAAATCCGCAAGCAGATTGCACAAGTAGCTTGTGTAAGTGCTATGGTGGCCAGCTGGAGGCAATCGAAATGGATACGAAAGACGAATATTCGACATCGGATGTCGCCATGGAATTGGCGATTGCGGTCAGCAGGCTGCAAGCTCGGATGAAGCATGAGGCCGGCATCGCGGAACGGGGCATCACCGCTTCGCAGCTTGCCATGTTGAAGCGGCTGGATACCGAGGGAGAACTGTCGGTATCGACTTTGGCCGCGTACGAACACGTATCGCAACAGGCCATCACCCAGCGTCTTGAACTACTGAGGTCCACAGGGTATGTCACACAGCATGCCGATTCGAAAGATCGTCGTCGTCGACTGGTCGGCTTGACCGATGAAGGACATGCGTTCCTCGCCCACGTAACCGCTAGCCAAACAACTTGGCTGGCGCATGCCATCGAATATGCATTGGATGACGGCGAGCGCGGGGACCTCGCCGCTGCGACCACATTGATCGAACGCATCGCCGCCACGGAATCGCTGCCGACGGGAGGCGACACGCGATGAAGACGGCTGATAAGACAAGAGAAACTCCCGCGTTTCCCAAGACCTTCATCATGGCGATGATATTTGGGGTCGGTCTCAACCCTGTCAACAGCACGCTTATCTCGACGGCGCTCGCACCGATTTCACATGATTTGCGGATTGATGCCGGAAGGGCGACCCTGCTGATATCTGCGCTGTACCTGACATGTGCCATCGCGCAGCCGACGGCGGGCAAGCTTTCTGAGATCATTGGTCCTCGCTCGGTGTTCATGGCCGGTGCGGCATTGGTCATGATTGGAGGACTACTGGGTGGTTTCGCCCCGAATCTCGGCGTGCTGCTGACGTCGCGTGTGCTTATTGGTGCGGGCACATCCTGTGGCTATCCTGCTGCCATGCTGCTGGTTCGCAGACGGGCTGATCGCATGGGATTGGCGGAACCGCCTTCGTTGGTCCTTTCCATTCTCGCTATGGTGGGACTGGTGCTCATCGCTGTCGGTCCACCGTTGGGCGGCCTGTTGGTCACCTTTTTGGGATGGCGCTCCACCTTCTTCGTCAACGTGTTGGTCGGCATCATCACGATTGTGCTGGGATTGGCAAGCATCGAGCCCGATGCGAAGCATGAACATCGCATGACCGTATCCTTCTTCATCGCGCATCTCGATGTCATGGGTCTGTTGCTATTCTCCATCACAATCAGCGCGCTGCTGATTGTTCTTATGAGTTTGCCTACTTTCGACAAGGTGTCCGGTTGCGTCACTGTCATCGCTTTGTTGGCTTTTGTCGCGTGGGAGTTGCATGCGGCAACGCCTTTCGTCGATGTGCGTTCACTCGCGGCGGATAATGCGATGACGTTGAATTTTCTGCGTGCGATGCTCACCATGCTTGGCGCTTATGTGGTCATGTACGCCTTGCCCCAGTGGTTGGAGGATGCCTGCCATATGAACGCCGGTGTTTCCGGCATGTTCATCATTCCGATGGGGGTGGTGGCGACAGTGGCTTCGTTATCCATCGCGAAGAAGCCGATAGTGCGCCTGCCGTTGATGGTGTGCTGTTCGGCGATGGTGGCGGTGGGCATGTTGTTGGCTTGCACGTCATCCGCTGGCATGGTCGTATTGCCGTTGACCGCCTCCGCTGTCGCGGGACTGGTGTTGGGACTCAGCATGTCGACCAGTCAGACCGTGCTATATCGCCGAGCGGCATCCGAGCATATTGGCACGTCGTCTGGTCTGCTGCGCACGTCCATCTATATCGGGTCTATCGGTGCGTCCTCATTGAGTGGCGTGTTCTTCGGTGAGACGGTCACTGATGGAGGGCTCCACGGCATTGGCATCACAGTTGCGGTTTTGGGGGTCGCCGCGCTATTGGCGACGGTTATGGATCGTACGTTGCGGTAGTCCGGGGAAGTTGTCCGCATCGTGAATGATGGTACGGACGGCCTCGCGTGCCGGATATACTGGACTGCGGTGATGGGACTCGCCTGAAGCCGTTACAGGCTTCGAACCGCAAACCCGCTGATGGTTCCTACGACATAGGGTGTGCTGTACCTTATGGCTTTCAGCGGTTGTGGCATCGCCATTCTTCCATGTCTGTCATATTGGTTCGGCACCTCGCTGGAAAGAAGATACATGGCACGACAACATATCATTCGAGTCGATCTCATATGCGTGGTGTTCCTTGGGGGATGCATCGGAACCGCATTACGCTACGCTTGTTCGGTCATTCCCGACTGCGGCGCATTCCATATCGGCACATTCGCGGCGAATATGGCCGCCTGCTTCGTATACGCGGCGCTTTCGGCATGGCTGGGAGGAACCCGCAGAACCGTGGGACGCGCGAAGGAATATGTGAACCGTGGATGTGGCATGGGCATGTGTGGAGGATTGTCCACCATGTCCACTCTCGCCCTCGAGGAATTCACTATGCTGCATGACGGCAAAGCCATGGATTGTGCGGCGTATTGTTGCACGACCTTCATCGTGGGCTGTCTGCTGGCATACGTTGGCGCGCATGTCGGGCTGCGGTTTGCCGGTACTGAGCATAACGATGGTGATCGCCATGCCATGGGCAAGGAGGCGGACTGATGAATAATGCGGTCATCGCCGTATCGGTGTGCCTGTGTGGTGGTCTCGGCGCCGCCGCAAGGTATGTTTGTGATTCCGTTATCAAAGCTTCTTGGCATAAGGCATTTCCTTTGTCGACCTTTGTGATCAACAGTATTGCCGGATTCCTGGCAGGCGTGATTGCAGGTCTGTACTCACGCCGGTTTCTGTCGGATCCCGCGCATGTGATGTTGGCGACCGGCTTCCTTGGTGGATTCTCCACATTCTCCACCATGATGAACGAATCCGTGACGTTGTTGCGCGGTGGGCGGATCACCGTGTTCGTGGGATATGTGCTGACGTCGGTGGTGGTTCCTGTGATGGCCGCGGCATTGGGATATTGCCTTGTCGTCTGAGACTGGAGCGAGGACGTTGACTCGGGGCGTCGTTTCATTGTCTCTGGGTATGGATGGTTTATGGATTACCGCGACGCGGATTGGATAGTTTTCCATGAAAACGAGGAAAAACTATTGTCTTTTCCGTGTTTCCTCGATACATTGGTGGCTGGCCGCCCATGACAATCGAAAGGACTGACCATGACGCAGCAGGGCATGTCGACCAAGTCGAGGCATCTGACCATTCCCGATCTCATCACGATAGGTGTGTTCACTGCCTTGTATTTCGTGCTGGTCGCCGTGGCCACGCTGTTCAGTTCCGTGGCTTTGATGGGATTCGGCATGATTCTTCTGCCTGCGGTCGCCGCATTGATCTGTGGTTGCGTATATATGCTCCTGGTTGCCAAGGTCGGAAAATTCGGCGCGATTAGCGTGATGGGCATCGTCGTCGGATTGTTCTTGTTCGTATCCGGACATTTCATCCTTTCCCTTGCTGCGAGCATCGTGTTTCCGGTCATCGCTGATGCCATCGCTCGCGCCGGGGACTATCGGAGCAAGACAGGTATCCTGGCGAGTTATGTCGTGTTCTGCTATGGGCTGACCGGTCCGATTCTGCCGTTGTGGTTCATGAAGGATGCCTATGTGGCCAGTCTGCAGGCCCGTGGCAAGGACTCGTCCTATATCGATGGTGTGTTCGCACATGTCAATACCGGCACGTTTTTCATTGCCATGATAGTGGTACTGGTATGTGCGTTGCTCGGAGGCTGGTTTGGGCAGCGTATGCTGAAGAAGCATTTTGCGAAGACCGGCATCATCTGATGGCCCTGGACCCAAGAACCAAACTGTACCTAGTGGCATTGGCCAACCTGTTGCTGTTCTTCCATGTCGACGTGGTTGTGGAGTCGCTTACAGTATTGCTGCTTCTTCTGCACTGCTCGGCGCGGGACGATGGGCGGCTGCGGTACGCTTCGGTTGCATCTATGTATTGCTACTAGTGGGGACTTGGGCATCGACGCTTGACGATGGCGGCAGCTGGTTGCATATGCTTGGTTTGCTTTGTGTCGGCATCCGGATGATGATGCCTTGTCTGATTGCCGGCATATACGCATTCACCACGACTACGGCCAGTCAATTCGTGTGTGCCCTGCGGCGCATGCGCATTCCGGAGACGATTGTGATTCCATGTGTGGTGTGCATCCGGTTCTTCCCGACAATCCATGACGATTACCATCAGATTCGTGACGCGATGGCATTACGTGGCATCGCCCAGGGGACATTCGCCCTGCTCCGTCATCCGGCTCAGTCTTTGGAATACATCCTGATGCCGTTGTTGATGAACGCTACGGGGGTCGCCCAGGATTTGTCCGTAGCCGCACTGACCAAAGGAATCGGCATTCGCGGGCCTCATACATGTCATACCGAAATCCGCATGCATGGCATTGATTGGGCATGGATGGTCATCTGCACGGTTCCTCTGGCATTGGGCATTGGAGGAGCATGGTGAGTATCGGAAGTGATATCAATCGGATAGTCGCATGGACGCAACGGTGCTCATTCGCATATCATGCTGATGAAGCTGCTGAGGTCGATGCGCTGAATGACATCAGCTGTGCCATACCGCAAGGCGAGATTGCCATCTTATGTGGACAAAGCGGCTGTGGCAAAACCACGTACACACGTTTGCTCAATGGTCTGATACCTGGTTTCTATTCCGGCGATTTGCAGGGCATCCATATGACGTGCGGAATCCGCGCCGGATTGGCTCCTGTGGAAAGCTATGTGGGACAGGTGGGCAGCGTATTCCAGAATCCGAAGACGCAGTATTTCAATGCTGATTCCACCGATGAGCTGGCATTCCCCTGCGAGAATACGGGCATGTCTCCCGCGCGGATTCGGCAACGCGTGCATGATGTCGCGGAGCAGTTTCACATCAGGCATCTATTAGGTCGTAGGATCATGACGCTTTCAGGTGGCCAGAAGCAACAGCTTGCTGTCGCGGCATCGACCATGCTGGCTCCTGGACTCATCGTTATGGATGAGCCGACAAGTAATTTAGATATGGTGGCGATTCGCAGGCTGCATGACATGGTCTCCCGATTGAGAGCTGATGGAATGACCATCGTCATTGCCGAACACCGTCTTGCATGGTGCGCGGATTTAGCGGACCGTTTCATAGTGTTCGATCACGGTACGATTCTCGGTGAATATGAGGCGTCCGATTTTCTGGCGATGTCCGAACAGCGCGTCGCGGCATTAGGATTGCGCGCCCTCGATGACAGACCATACAGGCTTGCCGTGCATCGTAAACTCCAACATGGAGGCATTGCGCCCGACGAGGACAAGCGACAGGTCGTCATTGGTGTGCGCGGCCTGAGTGTAGGCCATACAAAGCGGGGACTTCTAGGCCGCAAGACACCCGTATTCGCACGTGATATTCCCGATTTCGACATTCACGAGGGTGAGATTCTTGGCCTTATGGGGTCGAACGGGGGTTGGCAAAAGCACTTTGGCACGTAGCTATGCGGTCTTGCCGCTCCGTTGAACGGCATGGTGCTATTGAATGGGACGAAAGCGAGCCGCGGCGCTTTGACTCGTGCCGGATTTCTCGTCATGCAGGACGTCAATTACCAGCTCTTCTCCGATAGTGTTCGGGAAGAGGCATTACTGGGACTTGATGGGATGGATGACGCTGTGCGTGACCGATGCGATGCTGTGCTACGAGACCTCGACCTATTGGATTCCGTGCAGCGCCACCCGATGAGTTTATCCGGCGGTCAAAAGCAGAGGCTGGCTATAGCCTGCGCTTTGATGAGCGATAAGCGATTCATTGTTTTGGACGAACCGACCAGCGGACTGGACCGGTTGCATATGACCCAAGTCGGCGGACTTCTGCGAAAGCTCGCGGACCGTGGCAAAGCGGTGTTGGTCGTAACACATGATTATGAGCTTGCAGCGCTATGGTGCGACCGCATCATAGCGCTGGAAGACGAACTGCATAACGAACAGGGAGAAGAAGAGGATCGTCTGGCATGGACTTCAATGTGAACGATTGGCTGGGAGACTGGATTAGCTTCGAACATTTGATCAACAATCATGACCCGAACCTTGACCGGGCTTGGAAGGATTCGACGAAAGCCATGCGATCCAAGCCGCTGTTCGCGATCATGATGCTCGGCGATGCGCGACGCTTCTGGGCAAAAGCCTGCAAAACCTCGGGCAAGGAGTGGCGATTCCGCATTGGTGGATGGCATATCGAGCAGCCGTCCGCAGTTGGCGACGATGATGCTGTCGCAGGCTTTAACCTGACTTGGCTGGACGAAAAACGCACCCCCATCACAACACATGAATATCGGCTCGATCATGTGCACGACAAGGGGCTGGAAGGCAAACCCTGCTATGTGTTCCACGCTAGCGATGCCGGTGCCTCCGATCCCTTCGCCGTACTCATCGCGATGGAGCCCATGCCTGAACGCTCCGTGCTCAGACACGGGGGACTGCTCAGTCATCTGCATTTTCAATATGCCTCTGATGAAGGCGAACTCATCAAAGGTACTGGCAAACAAGCCACGCTCCGCCATCGCATGTGGTATCCCACCATGTGCGCCGCTGAAGGGACGTTACTTGATCAATGCAACATCGTACGTGCGCTGCATCATCTTCAAGCATGGCGGGAACTGCCTGTCCCATCATCAGACTGACTGCAGATGCCCGAAGATGGGACAATATCAGCATTGCGACGATTGTAGGTATCGTCCAGTGACGCTTTCCGGACATGCGGCGATCCGAGAAGGTGCTCCCTCGCATACTACGCGTCCGCCTGCTTCACCGCCGCCCGGTCCCATATCCACCACATAGTCCGCATTGGCAATCACGTCCAAATCATGTTCGATGACGACCACCGTCGCGCCATTCGCTACAAGTTCATCAAACACGTGCAGCAGCACGCGAACATCAAGCGGATGCAAGCCGATTGTCGGCTCATCGAACACGAATACCGCATCATGCTGTTTCCGCCCCATCTCGCTGGCCAATTTCAAACGCTGGGCCTCACCGCCCGACAGCGCGGGAGTTGGCTCGCCCAACGCAAGATAGCCCAAACCCAATTCATGCAACGTGGCAAGCTTCGTTTGGATCGGTTTGACATCTCGTAAGACAGGCATGGCATCGTCGACGGTCATTGTCATTAACTGCGGCATCGAATACGCCACTCCGTCGGTGCAGGGGAGCTTCAGCTCGGCGATTGCATCGGAATACCGCGAGCCATGGCATGCCGGGCATTCGATATCGACGTCAGGCAGGAACTGCACGTCGAGCGAAATCGATCCCGTGCCGTCGCACGTCGCGCAACGCAGCTTGCCAGTGTTATAGGAGAATGCCCCCGCTTTCAGACCGATGGTCCGCGCAGCATCTGTTTTTGCGAACGCGCGTCGAAGATCGTCATGGACGCCGCAATATGTAGCGACGGTGGAACGTATGTTCGCGCCGATAGGCGTGGCATCGATAAGATGTGCCTTGGACACACCGTCCGCCTCGAGGAGCCGCACCTGCGTCGGCTGCGGCGACCTGTCGATCCGCGACTGCAAAGCGGGCATCAACATCTCCAGTACCATCGTCGTCTTGCCGGAACCGGATACCCCTGTTACGGCGGTCAGCCGTCCACGGGGAATATCTACCGATAACGGGCCGACGGTATGCAGACGGTCGGTTTCCATATGAATTCGTCCTGCGGAGAAGATTTCATGGGCGTCAATGTTGTCACGCACACGGTCATGAACGTTGCCACCCTGGGCAAGGAACGGCGCGATGCGCGATTCGCGGGTATCAATCACCTGCGGCACCGTTCCCTGCGCAATCACCTGACCGCCCTTTGCGCCGGCACCTGGCCCCATCTCGATGAGATAATCGGTTTCGGCCAGCACCCGAGTGTCATGATCGACCACTACCACGGAATTGCCATCAGCCACCAGGTCACGCATGACACCGAGCAGTCCGTCGACATTCGCGGGATGCAACCCAATCGACGGCTCATCCAGCACATATAACACGCCTGTGGTGCGATTGCGCACGGCGCGGGCAAGCTGCACGCGTTGGCGCTCGCCGGTGGACAGCGTGGCTCCGGCGCGGTCCAAGGACAGATACCCGAGACCGAGTTCCAATAAACGCCGTGACGTATTGAGGAACGATTCACAGATGGCGCTCGCCATGGTGTGCATATGTGGTTCCAGCGATTCCGGCACGGACCCTACCCAGGAAACGAGTGCGTCCAGAGACATCGCGGTTGCCTGAGCCAGATTGATGTCTCTGATACGTGGCTGGCGGGCGCGTTCGGAAAGTCTGGTCCCTCCGCAATCGCTGCAGGGACGCTCTTTGAGGAACCTCGCAACACGTTTAAGCCCTTTTTCGTCCTTGGCTTTGGTGAGGGCGTTCTCCACGGTGTATACGGCGTTGTAGTACGTGAAGTCGAGTTCGGCGAAATCGTCGCCTTTTTTCGGCTTGTATAGGATGTGCTTCTTGATGGCTGGGCCGGCGAACACGATATCTCGTTCTTGTTCGGTGAGTTGGTTGAACGGTACGTTGGTACGTACTCCCATGGCCCCGCATACTTGCTTCATCAAATCCCACATCAACGATCCCCACGGCAGCACGGCTCCCTCGTCAATGCTTTTCGACTCATCCGGTACCAAGGCGGAACGGTCGACTTCCCTCATGATTCCGGTGCCTGAGCATGTCGGACACGCGCCCGCGGCGTTGAATGCGAGATCCTCCGCTGATGGCGGATGCATGAGTCCGCCGCAGAACGTGCAATGCATCGGAAGCTCGGCGGCAACGTTCATCGTGGGTTGGTTGCGTGCTCCGCAGTGTTCGCACACGTGCGATCCGATCCGGGAGAACAGGAGGCGCAGACTGTTGAGCAGTTCGCTCATTGTGCCGAACGTGGAACGGACTCCAGGCACTGATGGACGCTGATGCAGTGCCAATGCCGCCGGAATATGACGCACCTCGTCGACGGTTGCGCGGCTTGCCTGGGTCATACGTCTTCTTGTATAGGTCGATAGCGCTTCCAGATAGCGTCGTGATCCCTCCGCGTACAGCACGCCAAGCGCGAGGGAGCTTTTTCCTGAGCCTGAGATTCCGGCTATGCCGACCATGCTGTTGAGCGGGATGTCGATGTCGACGTCTTTCAGATTATGTACGTGGGCTCCGCGCACTTCGATACATGAGGGGAGTGGCCGAGACACTTGTGTTTCGTATGCAAAGATAGAAGGAGACGGTTTCATACCGGCAATTCTATGCTTGCCATATGGTTATCACATATACGGATGAAAAGAAATTCACCAAGGAACAGATCCAGCGACTGTTTCTTTCAGTCGGCTGGGTGTCCGGTCAATATCCTGAACGGTTGCATAAGGCGTTGATGGGGTCATCCACCGTATTCAGCGCATGGGATGGCGAACGTCTGGTGGGTCTGGTGCGAGTGCTTGATGACACGGAGATGGTGGCATACATGCACTATGTGCTGGTCGATCCTGAATACCAAGGGCGCGGCATTGCCGGACATCTTGTCGGCATGGTCAAGCAGCGGTACCACGATTACCTGTATATCGAGGTTATGCCTGAGGAAAGCAAGAATGCCACGTTCTATGAGAAGCATGGATTCCATATTATGGAGGATGGCGTCGCCATGCAGATATGCAATCCGGGAGAACGGCACTGACGGAACGGGCATCGGGCATGTCTTGAGAACTTCGGGCGGTGAGGGGCGCCATCTTTCGCCGGAGGCGTTTCCATTACCGCTTATATTTTTTGGGGTTCGGCTGTCAGATCTTGAATGAACGACGGATGAATCCGTATACGGTGTCCCAGTAGCGTTTCGGATCCACGGCGGAGCTTTCCATATGATCGGCGTCCGGAACCAGCAGACGTTCGCGGTCGATGCTGGAGCAGGCGTTGTAGTTCATGTCGAGGAAACGTGGGCTGACCATGCGGTCCTTTCCTCCATGGATGAACAGCATCGGAATGACCGTATGCCGCAATGACGGTATGCAGGACGCTTCGGTGAAATCATAGCCGGCACGGCGCTTGCAGATCAGACCCGCCGCGTCCACACATGCCGAGGCGAGAAGCTTTGGCATGTGGAACATGCCTCGCGCGCTGTCTATGAATTCCATGCGGGCGGAAGTGTATCCGCTTTCGGCGATTGCCGCGATGACATTGCGTGGCAGTTCCGGCGTGCCGGTCGTCATCATCACCGTCGTGGCTCCCATGGATCCTCCGAATAGGAGAATGCGTGCTTGATCGTCGCTATCCACAATCAGCCGTATCCAATCAAGCAGATCATTGCGCTCCAACCATCCCATGCCTACATATCGTCCTTCGCTCAGATCCTGGGCCCGTTGGGATGGTGCGAGGACGGTGAAGCCCATGCGGGCATAGCGGTGTGCCCATTTGGCTTGTTCTTCAGGGGCTCCGGTATAGCCATGCACGCAGATGGCATATATATGCGGCGTCGGGTCGATGCAATCCGGATCGAAGAGCCAGCCATGCAGCTTAAGCCCATCGCGGCTGGTGATGGATACCGGCTGTTTCGTTTCGGAAAACCATTGCTCGGCCTCTTTGGCCTCGCCTTGGTTCATCTTTCCCTCGCGATCCGGAGCGATCAGCGCCTGATGGAAAATGGAATGCTTCCACTGCGTGTCGATGGCAAAGCGGAACAGCATATGTGCTGACGCCGCGAGCAATCCCGTCGCTGCGACGGTCGTGACGCCAGTCGCGAGCTGAATGTTGCGGATGAGCGCGGAATGGTCATGCGTCGTTGCCATTTTCTGATTCCTTACCACTGGTTGGTGCTTGTCTGACTACGATTGTACGTGGGTTTGCGCATAGTCCGCGTTTTTATGCACCTTGCTCCTCTGATTGCAGGGAAATGTCAGCGCACCATGTATACTAGATAACTGTTGTCTTGGCGAGGGAGGTTCCGCCTCCGTTATCGACTTGGCGTATGATATGAAACTCCTTGGGTTTTTTATGCGGCTCGTCGGTGCGCCGAAACATAAGAACGATGTATCAAGGAGATATTGATTATGGCTACCACCATCACTCTTGAAGGCGCTGCCCGTACCGAGTTCGGCAAGGGCGCTGCCCGCCGCATGCGCGTCGCCAACCTCATTCCGGCCACCGTGTACGCCGGCGGCGAGGATCCGGTCTTCGTGCAGCTGCCGATGAAGGAGACCACCCTGTCCCTGCGTCACACCAACGCTCTGTTCACCATCAAGTACGGCGACGAGACCAAGATGGCCGTCGTCAAGGATGTTCAGCGCAACCCGGTGAAGCGCATCGTCGAGCACGTTGACTTCTACGAGGTCAAGGCCGGCGAGAAGATCGACGTCGAGGTGCCGGTGTTCGTCGAAGGCACCCGAAGCGCTGCTGTCGCATTCGTCGACATCCAGGAGCTCAAGGTCCGCGCCGATGTCGCCAACCTGCCGGAGAAGATCGTGGTCAACGTTGACGGCCTGACCGACGGTTCCAAGGTGTTCGCCAAGGACGTCGTGCTGCCGGAAGGCGTCGTGCTCGACATCGAGGATCCGGAAGAGTCCGTCGTCACCGTTGAGGTTCCGGAAGACGCTGCTCCGGAGGAGGTTGCTCCGGCTGCTGACGCCGCTGCCGCTCCGGCTGCTGACGCTGAGTGAGAGCGTTGCTCAAGCTGATTTGATTCCGATATGCCTGCCATATCGGTAGTACAAGGTCCCTGTGTGTGAAAACACGTGGGGACCTTTGCGTTTCCTTATGTTTCTTGCTATCTCATATCGCGAACGCCGGTTATCGAAAGCGTTTATGGTGTGAGAAAGTACTTACCAGAACCCGGTGCCACAAGCACTGGAAACAACAACAACCGCTGGCCGCCTTCGGGCGGCTGATGCAACTAGAAGAAGTAAAGAATGACTGAACAGAATCATCACGATCCGGCGGAGCTTGACAAGCTCGCCGAGAAGTTCACCGTGCTCCCGAACGACAACCCGGCATCCGACGCCAAGCGTGCCGAACTCATCGACAAGCCGGCTTTCGGTCAGGTCTTCTCCGACAACATGGCCCACATGACCTGGACCAAGGGTGAAGGCTGGTCGGACCGCCGCATCGAGCCGTACGCGCCGCTGAAGATGGACCCGGGCGCATCTGTTCTGCATTACGCCCAGGAATGCTTCGAAGGTCTGAAGGCCTATCGTCACGCCGACGGCTCCACTTGGCTGTTCCGTCCGGATGCGAACGCCGAGCGTTTCCAGAACTCCGCCAAGCGTCTGTACCTGCCGGAGCTGCCGATCGACGACTTCATCGGCTCTGTCGCCGCCCTCGTCAAGCGCGATGTGAACTGGGTTCCGTCCCGTCGCGAATACACGCTGTACATGCGTCCGTTCATGTTCGCTTCCGAGCCGTTCCTTGGCGTGCGCGCTCCGCAGGAGTGGATTATTGCGTGATCGCCTCCCCGTCCGGACCGTACTTCCCGGGCGGCGTGAAGCCGGTCAGCATCTGGGTTGAAGACAAGTGGTTCCGCACCGGCCCTGGCGGCACTGGTTTCGCCAAGTGCGGTGGCAACTACGCCGCATCCCTGCTTGGTGAGTACACCGGCATCGACCACGGCTGCCAGCAGGTGTGCTTCGTCGACGCCGCCACCAAGACCTACCTTGAGGAGCTTGGCGGCATGAACATGATGGTCGTGCACAAGGACGGCCACGTGGAAACCCCGTCCCTGACCGGCAACATCCTGCCGGGCGTGACCCGCCGCTCCCTGATCCAGCTCATCCAGGACAACGGCCACGACGTGGTCGAGACCATGATCGCTCTGGACCAGCTGCTTGAGGACATCAAGTCCGGCGAAGTCACCGAGGTGTTCGCCTGCGGTACCGCCGCCATCATCACCCCGATCGGTCGCTTCAAGTCCGAGAAGTTCGATGTGACCGTCGCCGACGGCGGCTCCGGCAAGCTCACCTGCGAACTGCGCGACGAGCTGCTCGGCATCCAGCTCGGCGAAGTCGAGGACCCGCACAACTGGATGTGGAAGGTGTGCTGAACTAGCACCTTTTGTTTCTGACTAAGACCCTTGGAACAGCAACAATTCCAAGGGGTCTTGGCGTATTGGAAATGTTCTTGGCTAGAGAGATACAGATGGATTTAGCAACATTCCGCAACAAATAATATGATCTAGGTCTTCTGCACGTTGCGGGGGGTGGTTATGGTTCATCCAGATGAGAACAGGAGCAAACCTATGAGCAAGATGAGTGACATGACGGAATACCATGCTTCAGCCTACCGTTTGCCGTCAGGCTTCGAACACTGCTCGAAATTGAAGCCGGTGGCTGAGGCAGCGACGGCGCTGGACCGGGTCAAGGCCGTGGTGGATGTGCTGTGTTCGCCGGGCGGCTGCCCGTGGGACGGCAAGCAGACGAACAAGTCGCTGCTCAAGAATCTGCTCGAGGAAACCTACGAATACGTCGACGCGGTGGAGACTCACGACCGTGACAACATGCGCGAGGAACTGGGTGATGTGTTGCTGCAATCCGTGTTTCAGGCGCGGGTCTGCGAATCGGATACTGAGGACCCGTTCGGTATTGATGAGGTCGCGATCGGTTGGTGAACAAGCTCATCACTCGGCATCCGCATGTGTTTGCGGCTGATGATGCCGGCAATTCCTCTGATTCTTCTGATGCTTTTGATGCTGACAGTAACGACGGGGGAGAAGCTGCCCAACCCGAATCCCCGGAAGCTGTGCTGGCTCTATGGGAAAAGATGAAACAGCAGGAAAAGCATCGTAAATCCGTGCTTGAGGGCATTTCCCGCGCTCAAGGTGCGTTGCCTCGCGCGGCCAAAGTCGTTTCTCGCATCTCCAAATCGCCGAATGCTGATAGATTGTTCGCGGCGTTTGATGAGCCGGCTGCGGCTGATGCTCAGCGAGATGATGTACATCCTCAAGCGGCGAACCAATCCGAATCAAGCGGCGACAATTCCGCTGAACGGGAGAAGGCCGATGCCTACGCCGATGAAATCCTCGCCGTCGTGCGCAAGGCCCGCGTTGACGGCATCGATATCGAGTCCGCACTGCGCAATCGCTTGCGTGATGTCGAAGAAAAAGTCGCCTTGATTGAATCAGAAATCAACAACGATTAAGTCCATACATGTTTTTTGATTACAGATCGTAAAACCTAGAGGGGCTGAGTTGCCAACGACTACCGGCAAGCTGGCGTCATTGCCATCCTATTCACGTCTTAGTGGCCCCTTCCTCCCCCGGCCATACTACTCAGGCAAGGCCTGTTGTAGGCTCGGGTACGACGGGCTGTAGCGCCGAATAAGGATGAACGGGGAACAGAACGAAGACGGACTGAGACGAACCGAAGCGGTACCAGAGGGGAGTGGCTCATGCAGGTGGCGTTGGAGAACAACATCGTTTTTGTGGTCATCGAGTATTTAGCAATCCTGTGTTGGGGATTATCGGGCGGACTTGCCGCCATTCGCAAGGGCTACGACATCTTCACCATCATGCTGTGCGGATGGCTTACCGCACTCGGCGGCGGTCTTGTGCGCGACGTGATGCTCGGTGCCCTGCCGCCGGTCGGCATCACCGACAAAGGCTATGTGCTCACCACGCTGTTTTCCGGCATTATCGTGGTGGTGGCCCATCCGGAGATCACCAAACTCAAATGGACGATGACTGTCATCGATGCTCTGGGCCTCGGACTATTCGCAGTCAGCGGCACCGCAAAAGCTCTGGCCTACGGTTCCTCAGGCATGACAGCCGTATTCCTTGGCATGTTCACAGCACTGGCCGGCGGCCTCATTCGTGACATCTTCATTGGCGACGTGCCAATGATTATTCGAGACAAACACCTCTATGCTGTGCCTTCGTTCATCGGCTGCATCCTGACCGTGCTGGTATGGCGCGGCGTAAGCTACGGCTGGTTCGACATGCGCTCGGAATGCTGCTCGACGTGCTGATCGTCATCATCGTGGTGGCGCTGCGACTGCTCTCGGTAGGCTTCACGTCACTCTGCCCGGAGCCGTCGAACGTCATCGCGTCTACCTGCCCAGCGAAAGCCGATATCTCAAGCGCCCGGTCATTCATCCGCACGCCGATACCGGCGATACCCCCAATACCAAGGACGAAGAAGACAAGCCTCAGGATGGTTCAAGGCCGCCTCAGGGCTAACTGCCTTCAAAGAGGTACATCTGGCCTTCTGCAGAATGACAACTGCTTTCAAAGAGGTACCTGAAGCACGAAACGTGAGTATAAGTGTTGCAATGACGGCGTTATAGTTGGGTTTTCCCGTATTCGGTACCTCTCTGAACGGAGATGTCATTTCGCAAGACCGCAA
>ENA-OPYV01000020-OPYV01000020.1-human-gut-metagenome-genome-assembly--contig:-NODE-20-length-49558-cov-6.077462_pt1 | contig 49558 bp, 50 predicted proteins | sample MGYA00242474_ERZ504485 | MGnify/ENA primary metagenome ERZ504485 (study PRJEB26092, sample SAMD00036263) | human gut metagenome | host: Homo sapiens | study: EMG produced TPA metagenomics assembly of...
CATGAGCATTACGATGAACGCGACGAGCAGCGCGGGTCGGCCTGCCACGGCGCGCACGTGATCGCGGCTCCTGACACCACGAAAAAACACAGGAATAAGGAATCCGTAGCCGACGCCTTCCAGCTTCATTTCCAGCGACTTGCTGCCGTCGGGGGATGATGTAACGCAGGATGAAGCCTGCGGCGAACGCGCCGAGCACCGCGTCAAGTTCGAACAGTGCAGAAATGGTGACAAGGAAGATGAGCAGGAATGTGGTCAGTCGCATGAGCGTTTTGCGATGACGTGTTCGCGTTTTTCCGTAAGGAAACGGTACAGGCGATGGCCGGTTTTCAGTGCTTTCGTGGGTAGCATTGCGCACAGTAGACAGATGGTAAGGAACGCGCCGAGCACGAGCATGGTCTGCCAGCCGGTTCGGGTGGATAGCAGGATGGCCATGGCAAGGATTGGGCCGAGTTCGCCCCACGTTCCGTACGAGATGATGGCGTCGCCGATGGGGGTGCCTTCGAGGTTGCGTTCCTTGAGAATCGGCATGAGTGTGCCGAGAGCGGTGGTGGTAAGTGCTATTACCGTGGCGATGCCGTTGATGCCTTGCTTTGCGAAGAATGGAAGCAGGGTCACGACGAGTCCGGCGAGCCCAAGGTGATGATCCATGTGACAAGGCCGACTTTGCCTTGATGTCCGGCGAGTCGTTTCGGGTCGATTTCATAGCCGGCGAGCAGGAATAGGAACGCCATGCCGAGCTCGCTCAAGAGTTTCACGGCGTCGTTCACCTCGATTACGCCCAGTCCGTACGGACCGAGTGCGGCTCCGGTGACGAGCAGCAGCACAGTTTGTGGAATGAACCTTCCTGGAATCAGCTGCGCCACAATCGGGCTGACGGCCGCCACCGCCATGATGATAGTCAATGAAACGAGCTCTTGCGTCATGTTTCTAGCCTAGTGAGTCTGCATGACGGTGTTCAAGGACGTGATGCCCCATGATGAGCCAAAGGGCACTCTGGGGCAAGGTTAAGTTTTTGTAAATTTTATGGGGGGGGGGTAATTCTATGAGCGTTACTATCTGTGCAAAATGGCGGAACTGTTTTGTTTTGAAGATGGACTCCTTCTTTTCATTGGGGGAAGGGTGGGCTTTATTCGAGGGTTTTAACGAGGGTGCCAATGGGAAAGCTCCGATACGATTCTGAACCAAGCTGTTTAGGCAATATAGGGGGAGGGAAGAATGGTTGATGGAAAATTCACCGCAAAGGAGCGCGCGTATTTGGCCAGCCTTCCCGCAGTGGAAAGCGTGAGCGCGTCGCATATCCGGTATGCCGACAGTTTCCGCATCGAAGTCATGTGCAGATACAATGCGGGCGAATCGCCGGCCGCCATCTTCCGCGAGGCGGGTCTCGACCCGAAACTCATCGGATACAAACGCATTGAGCGGTGCATTGCACGCTGGAAAAAGCAGGAGGAACGAGACCGCCGCAACAGCAAGCGGGTGGACCGCGACGACCTGCGCGTCATTCGGCATCATGATCTTATGCGCGATGATGCGCAATCGTCGGCAACGGAATCGCAGGATGCGCTTTCGAAGCTCGCCCAAGCGCAACTCATCATCAACCAATGCGACGAATTGATCGCGAAACAGGCGTTGCGCATCGACGAACTGGAACGTGTGCTGCGAAAGCTTGTCGGGTGACGGCACGGTTGCGTGAGATGGAGGAAACGGCGGAATGGCATGACGGTCGTTGGCCGTCACCCGAAGAGGCTCCGATGGGTGGTCGACTTTCGTTGGAAAGTCGCTTTCCGTCGTTCGAAGAGGCGATTGACGTTGCCGACGAAATGCGTCAACGACGTCACGCTCGCGGCAAAACGCTGGCGATGCGTGCGATTGCGGCGCTGTTGATTGTCGCTGCGATCTGTATTGGCGGTTTTCCGGCGATGTTGCAGTATCGGTCGGCGCGTGATCTGTCGGGAACGTCGGTAAGATCCGCGCAGACGGTTGCGGGCTGGCCGTATCCGCAGGCGGATGACGCGTTCGCCGCGGCCCAGGACTATAACAAGCGGCTTGCGCAGTCCGGACAGCCGATTTTGGGTGAGGCGAAGGATCCGTTCGCTGATGTGCGTGGAGGATCGCGTGCCAGTGTGTCCGATTCTGGTGAATCGGACAATGAAGCGGGTGAAAGTGGACCACAGTTGTCCGATTCTGGTGAATCGGACAATCAGAGTGGTGCGGGTACAGGCGCGGACGCCGGTTCCGCAAGCGCCAGTTCGGCGGACGCGGAGTACCGGAGTCTGTTGGATTCCGGCGGTGGCGTGATGGGTACGATTCGCATTCCGAAAATTTCCGTGAGACTGCCGATCTACCATGGCACCTCCGAATCGGCGCTCGCTTCGGGCGCGGGCCACCTGTACGGCAGCAGCCTGCCAGTCGGCGGCAAGAGCACGCATGCGGTGCTCACCGGGCATCGCGGACTGGTCGAGGCGGCCATGTTCACGCGGCTCGATGAAATGCGTGTCGGCGACTACTTCTACATCGAAGTGATGGGTCGAACGCTCGGCTATCAGGTGGACCGTATCACGGTGATCGAGCCGAACGACACGTCGCAGCTGAAAATCGTGCCTGGTGAGGATCGCGTGACCCTGATGACCTGCACGCCATATGGCGTCAACACGCACCGTCTGCTGGTTTCGGCCACACGTTCCGCCATTCCAGATGAGATTCCCGCCGAAAACGACGCGGTGAAGGATGCCCGCGCGATTGGTGCGATCACAGGTATTGCGACTCTCGTAGTGGGCGCGTTGTTGGTTTGGTTGCGACGCAAGCCGTGGCATATTCGCAGGCATGCTGCTTGGTGGCCGAAGCGCGGCTGATTCGGTTACTGCATGAAGGCGTGTCTGACATGCAATTTGAATATAAAAGTTGTGGTTGGCGAATAGAGCATGCGTGATTGCCATTATTGACTAATGGTTACGAAAGTGTGAAGAAGCGTCATTGCAGTGATTATCCCATCGTTTCTTCGCGATAACGTCGGGTGCTCTTCGTGGGTGACTTGTGTTGCGATTCAGCAATTTCCATCGATTGTGCGATACCCGACTTTCCCGCACTTAGGGTGTACGCATGGCAGTCCCTTTTCCTCTAGCTTCCAGAGTTGAAGCACTGTCAGGATTTTCCGGGCACGTAGAAGATGTTGCGAATCTTGGCATGAAGAGAGGTTGCGCGTCGTAAGACGCGTGATTGCACAGGATTTAAGGGGATGCTCATGAGGCATGCACATGAATATGAGGCGAAGCCCAGGGGAGGACTTGCAAAACGTATAGTGGCTGTGCTCGCATCGGTCGCATGCTGGGCGGCATGGGTTATGCCACCACCTCCGCCGCGCTTGCGGAAGATACGCCGACCACTGTGGAAACCACCACGGACCAGAGCGTGACCACTGCTAACGAAACGACCGGTGACGGTAACGTCACGGATAACGTGGGCACTGACAATGCGGGCGATACTTCCGTCGACCCTACGGGCACTGAATCCGATACCAACACTGGTACGGATACCGGCGTAAACACGGCGAATGCGGCAAATGCCGGAGATGCTACATCTTCGGATACGAACTCGCAGACTGATACCGCTTCGCAGTCCGATCCGCAAACTGTCAACGCCGAGCAAAATAGCCCTTCCGTAGTGGCGGATGTCACTGATTCCAACTGTATTTACGCTGGAACGAATGCTTTGCAGCGCGTGTGCTGGCTTGATATGTCCAAGTTCAGCTCAGAGACCGCCAAAGAAAAAGCCGGCCAAAAAATGACCGTGAATCTCGGCGGCGGCCTGACCATGTCATTTACCGCGCATTATTTCGGCGGGCGTACGGTCGTCGCCAGTGAAGTACCAACGTGGGATAATCGTGCAGCGCACCCAGGTGAAGCTGGATATCACGCAATCTTCGGTGTTGAGGGATATTCTGATTTCCCGACCGGAAGCAAGCCCGCGCTGTATCAAGGCAATGGATATCAGAACGATTCGAAGATACAGCTTTCAGATATCACCATTACTAAAAACGGTCAGAACGTAGCTGATCTGCAGTATTCGTTCGTTATGGCGGATGCGGAAAGCACTAACGAAGACGAGCAAATGGTGTACAAATCCAGTTCCGCGATTAGGCAACTGGGATCTTATCCAACAAGCGATAGCAATTACCGTTTCTGTGATCCGCAATTTTCGAATAACAATCAAACCATAACTTGCACGGGTAAGGATGGAGACAGCGTGCCTCAAGGCATTCGTCTGTATACAACGTCCGCTCCAACTCAGGTTTCCATTGAGATGAAGAACAGTGATCTTGGCTCTAGGCAGGGTGCGGCGTTCGGCGTTATTTTCTCGCAGGCTGTTGCGAAGATCACTGTAAACGGTTTGGCCAGTGGTGATACGAACACAACATTTAAGGCTGGTGTTTCGAATAATGAAACCGAAAGTCTTGAATCGGATTCGATCTCGTCGAATACGGCAGAGAGCGGTACCTTACCGATCCTCGCTAGCGCAGATGTATCGAAAACAGTTCGCTTCTACTTGGAAGGTAGTCCAAGTGACTGGTCTAAGTATGACGTGACATTTGAAGGCACTGACAATGGCAATGTCGTTTCCAATCTTGCTATCAAGACAGATGAAAACGGTCTGCGTTATGTCGACATGTCTGTTGCGGCTGATCATACGGTGCAAGGCCACTTTACGGTGACTGCCAAGCCTGAGCCGCTTGGAGTGCCGGAACATCATAAAACCATCGCCAAGAAGAATGGTGCCAACGATACGTACACATTGAACCTCAACGTGACGGGCAAGCGATCCAGCACTTCGCAAACCGTCTCCCAGCCAGTCGACATCGCACTAGTGCTCGATAACAGCGGCTCGATGAACTACTGCATGAGTGGTCGTCAGCCCTTCTACTTCCCCCCCGTGCAGCGGCGATGATCCTGTTCGCTCTGCAGCACTGAAGACGGCAGTGACCGCTTTCCTAGATGGCGTTGATACGCAGAATAAGACAATCGCAAACGCTGATAACAAAGTACAGGTTTCGTTGGTGAGTTTTGCTGACTCTGCATCTACGCTAAGCGGACTTACGCCTGACGTAACGACACTGAAAACTAAGGTCAACAGCTTAAAACCCCAGGGTGCCACTAATACTGCGGATGGTTTCAGCGAAGCTAAGTCCACCTTGGATAAGGACACACGAACTAATGCAATCAAGTATGTAGTGTTCTTTACCGATGGTGTGCCGACTACGAATAATGCATTCAGCAGTACTGTTGCGAACAATACATTGACGACCGCTAAGCAACTGAAAGATGCGAATATTGGTGTGTACGGCGTAGGCATCTTCTCCGGTGCTGACGCAAGCGTAACTTCGTACGATTGGCGGACAAATACGGATACGCACAAAGCCAATGTGTTTATGAATGCGGTGTCCAGCAATTATCCGAATTATGGAAGTGTTGCTTGGGATGATTGGTCTGGTGTAACGCTTAGTGGTGGCTCGGACAGGGGCTACTACAAGACCGCCAGTACGGCTTCTGAGCTGTCGAAGGTTTTCGAAGACACTCAGCAAACCATTACGACCACCAACGGATATACCGGCGTGACCATTCAGGATACGCTGTCGGAATATGCTAAATTTGCTGATGCCGATCCTGCAAAAAAAGCAAAAGTGGTTACCAATGATGACACTGATGTAACTGCGCAATGGAATATCAAGGTGAATGGCAAGACGATTACCGCATCGCCGAAGAGCTCTGATCCACTTCCTGACGGTGTGACTTACACGCTGCAGTTCGACATTAAGCCTACGCAGAAGGCGTATGACGATTATGCGGCGAACAAGAACGCTGAAAAAGATGGCTACGACGGTGTGACTGGTAGTGCTGGTTCTGATGCTGCCGGTAATGCCACGTCTGTGGACAAGCCCGGTTTCTACACCAACGACAGCGCATGCTTGGCCTACTCGGGTGACGGCGAAACACATGCCTGCAGTGATACGCCTTATACGGAGCAGCCGGTCGATCAGGTCAAGACCGGTGCCATCACAGTGCAGAAGAAGTGGGCTGATGCTGATGGCAAAGCGAGCTCAGAAGGCAATCCTGAATCGGTGACGTTCACATTGCAGATCGATGAAAAGGACTCGCGCGAAGCTGCGGCGACGGCTGATACGAATTGGACTGCAACTTTCGAAAACCTAGCTCCCGGTCACACGTATAAGGTGGTCGAAAAGGCTGTTGAAGGCTACGAAACTTCTTACAAGAGCCAAGACGTGACAATCACTGCCGACGAGCTGTGGAACGCCAATTCCAACGCGAATACGGCTGACAATGTGGAGGAGTGGAACGTCGCTGTCACCAACACTCACAAGAAGTCGACGTTGGCTGAAGGTTCGATCAAGGTGTCCAAGAGCATCAGCGGTCGTGAATGGAAGAAAGGTGACTCCTTCAACTTCACCATTGCCGGCTCTGACCCAGCCCAGAACGCTCCATTGCCCGATTCAGCTTCCGTCACGATCAATGCGAATACCGCAAATCACGAGGCGAGCTTCGGCAAGATCGTATACAAGACCGATGGCACCTACACCTACACGGTGAAGGAAACCAAGCCCACCAACGCCATTGCCGGCCTGCACTATTCCCAGGCGGAATACACGGTAACCGTGACGGTTCCTGCCGATATGGGCACGCCAACAGTGAGCATCAAGCAAGTCAAGGACGACAACGGCAAGACTGTTGATAATCAGTCTGCGAATGTCGCCAAATTCACCAATACGTATGTGGCGGTGTCGGCGTTGCCGTTGACGGGCGGAACCACGGATCGTCAATGGCTGCTGGTTGGCGGCTCGATCGGCGGACTCGCAGTACTGCTGGTTGGCGCGGCTGGCGTCTGGAACAGCAGGAAGCGTCTCGTCTGAGACGGTTCCTCGGGCTGGACTGCCCTACCAACCTTCACGGGGGCGGTCCAGCCGCACATCACCAATTTGTGGATCCGGAGCATGTTGGGCTTCAGATCCCGTTAGCAAAAACAAACACAGCATCAACAACACAATGAGAGGGGATTCTCATGAAGATGAGGAAACTTTTCGCCGGTATCGCTGCAGCCGCGACGTTGCTGGGCGGCATGGCCCTGAGCGCGGCAAGCGCACAGGCTGACGGCAGCGGCACTGTCGTCACTAGTAAGGTGAATTTCACATTCACTGCTCAGGACGCCAAGCAGCTGACCAATCGTAAGCTGGACGCCTACAAGATCGCTGACTACGTGCAGTACGGCACTGGTAGCAATGCAACGTACGGTGTGCAGACTGCCGACGGTGTTGACCGCGGTACTCTTAAGGCGGCACTGAGTCTGCTACGGGCAAGACTGTCTCTGAAACCGGCGATCTGATGGCTTGGGCGCTCGCCGAAGGCGTGCTGTCTGTGGACAATTCTGCAGATGGTGCATGGAATAATAGCGCTTCCCGTAAGTTTGTGGAATCGCTGAAGACCACGACTGACAAGCTTGGTACCGCAGAAGAGGTTGATTTGGGTGCTGCCGCTAATGGCACTTCCGCTACTGTGACGCTCCCTGCGGGCCTGTACCTGTTTGTGGACGCGGATTACTCGGTTGGCACCAATGGAGCTGCCACTCCGTCTATCGCAATCCTCGTTGGCTCCGGTAACGTTAAGGATGGCGTGCTGAATCCGCTCACTGAGGCAACTGTGGCCATTAAGAACCAGACCACTGCCGTGACCAAGAAGGTGAATGGAGAGGACGTCATCACCGCTTCCGTTGGCCAGAAAGTGACATACACCATTACGAGCAAGGTGCCGCAGAACACGCAGTACTACAGCGATTACGGCTACACCTACACGGATACCCCGTCTGCTGGCCAGACTGTGGATTTCGATTCCCTTAAGGTGACGGTCGGCGATAAGAGCCTGAACAAGGGTACGGATTACACCGTGGCCCAAAACAAGAATGGCACCTTCACCGTCACCATCAGTTCCATCCAGAAGCAGACCGCAGGTGCACTCATTACTGTGACCTATGCTGCCAAGGTTACTGAAGCGGGAGCCTCCGGAAGCAAGGCCGTGACTAACGCGGTCGTGCTCTCCGACAATGGTGCTGAAGCTACTGACAGCACTACCATCACCAATAGCGGGTTCTCCTTTACCAAGACCGACGCTCAAGGCAATCCGCTGGCCGGTGCTACGTTCACGATCCGCGTTCCGGGTGTGGATGGTTCGTTCACCGCCACCTCTGACAAGACCGGCACAGTGACCTTCAAGGGTCTTGCAGATGGCACCTACGAAGTCAACGAAACCACGGTTCCGAATGGCTTCCAGCAGAGCCTCAAGGCCAAGTTCAATGTCATCATTGAGAATGGTGAGGTCAAGTTCAGGGGTACGGATGTGTGGGGCCTGGCTCCGAAGGAGTCTTCCGATAAATACCAGGTCAAGAACGTGAAGAACGTCACCCAGCTGCCGCTTACCGGTGCTGCGGGCACGACCCTCTTCACCGTGGTGGCGCTGCTCGTGGCAGGTGCCGGCGTTACCGTCGCACTCAAGTCGCGCCAGCGCGTGCGCTGATACGCGCTCAATCGCTGAAACAATAAGCGAAAAAAACGAAATAAGCGGGCATTCGCGGAAACCATCCGTGGATGCCCGCTTTTCGTGTCTTTTCGTGCCTTTCCATACTTTTTAGGGGTGAATGTTTTGCACGGGGCAATACGGGATCGAAGCGGGTGAAATCCGGTATCAAACGGCGAAATCTGGCATGAAAAACATCCGCAAGTGGCAAAACAGGCATCAAAACATGCGTCAAACAAAGTAATCATGCAGGGGTTGCAGGTGGGGGCATCTCACGACAATGGCACCCTACAATCGCAAGCACATCCATGAAAACAGTGGAAAGGCGGGTGTCATGGCACGAGGCGGGGGAGCATTCAGCGACGAGGAAATCCAACTATTGCGCGGACTGCCAGCGGTCGCCAACGTAACGCGCAATCGCATCACCTACGCCGATTCGTTCAAGCAAGTGTGCACCATCCGCTACTTGACAGGCGAATCGCCAACCAAAATCTTCCGGGAAGCGGGACTTCCGCCGGATCTCATCGGATACAAGCGCATCGAACGGTGTGTGGATCGTTGGAAAACGTCGGCCATCAAATCCGTGACCGGCAGCGGCAACATGAGCGACAGCGAGATCATCGCGCAGCTCGTCAACCGGTATGAGCATGCGTTCGTGATGAGGCGCAACCTCGATAGCATCACCAACAGGACGATGGAACATATTCCCGTCAAAGCGCAAGGCGACGACGGTATCGACGTGGGAACCGCGAGCATCATCATCAAACAGCAGGCACGCCGTATCGACGAACTGGAGCGCGCGAACGCCGAACTGCGCGGGCAAATCGCCGCCACCGCCTGACCCAGACCATCGTTATGCCGCGTAAGTGTCTGATTCTGCAGAATCGGACAAGTACACAGGCAAAAACGGGTCTCAGTTGTCCGTTTCTGGTGAATCGGACAAGTAATGCGGCGAACGTGCGTTGCCGGATGTCCGTTTCTCCAGAATCGGACAACTGGAGTACTGAAAGTGTGCTGTGGATGTCCGTTTCTGCAGAATCAGACAAGCGAGGCGCGATTTGTGTCGGACAGTTGGGCGTATCTCACTTATATGGCAGATTTGCTCATGCGTCATGAGCCATTTCGCTTATATATGGCAGTCAGCCTGCGGAAATACGCCCAAAAACGTACCCCCTAAGTGGTGTTTTGCCGTGAGCAAGTGCCATATATAAGCGAGAAAGTAGCGGTCAACCTCGTGAATCTGCCATATATAGGCGAGATAGGGCGGCAGGGGGGTATGGCGAGGCGAAAATACGGGAATAAGGTGGTCGGCTGGGCACGGTTGACCACAAACGGGATGCGCCAGTGCCGCAAAATCTGCGTACGTGCCCAAAAACAAAGCTTCGGCGGGCGGCAATGTGCGGTTCGCGGGGTAGGGTAGTGAACATTATGACTTCCGAGAACACCAATTCCGCGGGCTCAAGCGCCGCGCACATCAAATCCGTCGAAAGCCTCGACCAGAGCAATGAAATGGAGCGAGGCCTGAAAAACCGCCATGTCCAGTTCATCGCCATCGGCGGCACCATCGGCACCGGCCTGTTCCTAGGCTCCGGCAAGTCGATCGCACTGACCGGCCCGAGCATCATTTTCGTGTATATCGGCGTTGGCCTGATCATGTTCCTGCTGATGCGTGCCATCGGCGAAATGATGTACAGCGACCCCAGCCAGCACACGTTCATCAACTTCATCACGCGCTATCTCGGCCGCGGGTGGGGCAAGTTCGCCGGCTGGACGTATTGGATCGTGCTCATTCTGACCGGCATGACCGAAATCACCGCCGTAAGCACGTATTTCGTAACGTTCTTCGGCACATTCGGCATAGACCTGAACTCGTGGAAGTGGCTGATCGAACTGTGCTTCCTCGTGGCGCTCACCGGCATCAATCTGATTGCGGTGAAAGTGTTCGGCGAGGCGGAATTCTGGTTCTCCATGATCAAGATCACGCTGATCGTCGGCCTGATCGTCACCGCCATCGTGATGCTGATCATCGGCTTCAGCTACCCCGCCACGCACATCGAAGGCGTGGACGGCACGGTGTCGGGTGCACGGTGAGCCTTACGAATATCACCGACGGCGTCCAGCTCGCGCCGAACGGTTGGATGAACTTCTTCATGAGCTTCCAAATGGTGTTCTTCGCCTACCAGCTCATCGAATTCGTGGGTGTCACGGTGTCGGAAACGCAGAATCCGCGCGAGGTGCTGCCGAAGGCGGTGAACGAGCTGATCATGCGTATTCTGATCTTCTACGTGGGCGCGCTGATCGCGATCATGGCTATTGTGCCCTGGCGTAACTTTCACGAGAATTCCGATGGCTCGTTCGGTTCGCCGTTCATCATGGTGTTCAAATATGCGGGTCTGATTGGGCCGCCGCCCTGGTGTTCTTCGTGGTGATTACGGCTGCCGCGTCGGCGTTGAATTCGCTGATTTATTCGGCCGGTCGTCACTTGTATCAGCTTGCTTCGGATTCCGAGTCGCCTGCGATGGCGCGTTTGGCTGAGGTTTCCGACCACAAGGTGCCTGCGAAGGCGATCGTCGCTTCGGGTTGCATGATTCTGTTCTCCCCGATCATCAACGCGATTCCGGGTATTTCCGGCGCGTTCGTGCTATTCGCTTCGGCCGCCAGCGCTGTGGTGATTTTCATTTACGTGCTGACGATGCTCGCCCACCACAGGTATCGTCAGAGCAGCGATTTTCTACCGGACGGTTTCGTCATGCCCGCTTGGCAGGTGTTTGATTGGATTGCGATCACGTTCTTTGTGCTCGTGTATGTCACGTTGTTCCTGTCGACGGACACGATTGGTTCTGCGATTGCCGGTCTGATTTGGCTGGTTGCGTTTGGCGGATATTGCCTGCTACACGAACGATTCCAGAATCGCGATCTTAAGGAAGCCTTGCAGCAGTAACGTTTGCAGGTAACGCAGGATACAAGTAAGGGGCGTTTGCCGAACGTGAGTGCATCACGTACGTTCGGCAAACGCCCCTTTCAGCATGGTCTTTGCGCGAATCCCCATTACGGGATCCAGTGCAAATCAGCCGATGTAGTCGGCCTCGTTCGTCGGGCTGGACGGCACGGCATGATCTTCCGTAACCTTGCCCAAGCCAGACAAATACGCTTCACGACCCGCTTCGATCGCCTTCTTGAAAGCGCGTGCCATCAGCGGAATATTGCCGGCGGAAGCGATGGCCGTGTATGCCATCACCGCGTCCGCGCCCATTTCCATGGCTTCCGCAGCCTGGCTCGGACGGCCAATACCAGCGTCGATGATCACCGGAACATTGGAGTTCTTGATGATCACTTCAATGAAATCGCGTGCACGCAGACCCTTATTCGAGCCGATCATCGCGCCCAGCGGCATTACGCAAGCCGCACCCGCGTCTTCAAGACGCTTCGCCGCAATCGGATCGGGGAACATGTACGGCATGACCACGAAGCCTTCTTTTGCCAGCTGTTTCGTGGCTTTGATGGTTTCCTCATTGTCGGGCAGCAGATACTTCGCCTCATGTTCGATCTCCACCTTCACGAAGTCCGTCTGGCACACTTCGCGGGCGAGACGTGCAATACGCACCGCTTCCTCGGCATTGCGTGCGCCGGACGTGTTCGGCAGCATGGTGATGCCTTTCGGAATGTAATCGAGCAGATTGTTTTCGGTGGTACGGCAGCGACGCAACGCCATGGTGACGATCTGCGTGCCCGCGTTCTCAATGGTCGCCTTGATGAGGTTCAGATCGTAGCGGCCGGAACCGAGAATGAAGCGGCTCGTGAACTTGTGTCCGCCGAGGATCAACGGATCGGCGTCGCCGGTGGCGATTTCGTCATACGCGTGCGCATCCGGTTCCGGCAGCAGTGCGGTGTTCGTGGTGGTGCCGACCAGCTCGTCGAGCGTGGCGTTCGGTGCCGCCGCGAAGTCTTTTTCCGCGGTGGTGATCGTGTTTTCGGTGCTCATGGTTAATCCTTACTATGCGATTAGTGTTGTGTCATTCGTTGCGATTTGCGATTTGCGATTGCAATTGCGTTTGTGTTTGCGTTTCGCTGTCAGGCGTCTTCTTCGCCGAGAATCAAGCGAGTGATCATATTGGCTTCATGGCAGGCGACCACACCCACGCGCGGTGCCATCAGACCAGCGCCCGGCACCGGAGCGGTTTCGCCGTCGCCGCAGAAGTAGAAATTCTTCGAAACGCGACGAGTATTCACCAAATTGGAACTGCGGAATCCCGCCATTCCAGAAGCGCTCACCAGCTTCTTGTCCGGCAGATTCTCAAGCACGGCATTCACCAGCATCGTCTTGTTTTCCGGCACGTCGAACGCTTCGCAGATAATATCCTCATTGTCGAACAGCGTCGGCACGTTCTCGTCGGTCACTTTCACGGTATCAATGGTGATATCGATAAAAGGATTGATCTGACGCAAGTTACTGCGCAATGCTTCCGTCTTGTACTGCCCAAGATCCTTCAAAAAATACTGCTGACGATTCAGATTCGTCATATCCACGCGATCAAAATCAATCAAATGCAGGTGACCGACGCCAATGCGGGTCAACGCCACCGCAATCGTCGATCCGAGGCCGCCGCAGCCGCAAATGGCCACGTGCGCCGCGTCGAGCTTGTCTTGCGTGGCTGCGGTATGACGGTCGAGCAGGGCCGCACGGATTTCTTCGCGGCTGACGAGCGTGGTCGGGTCGGGCTGGTTGTCGAAAGCGTGCTGGCGGGCGTCGATCTGCGCCTGCGATGCGGATGGTTCAAAAGTCATGGTTGTTCTCGTATTCTCGTTTTCCGTTCGTGCGTTGTTTTTGCCGGGTTGGTTGTGTTTTGTATGTTCTTGCGATTGTTACGCGTGCATTGCGCCGGTCGTAATCGCAAGAAACTTTGAAAGTGGTTCAGCCGCCCTGCACGAACGTGACGATTCCAACGTATCGGTGCCCTTGAGCTGCGTCTGCGCACGCTGGGTGCGAGGCACGATCTCACCATTGAGCTCGACAGCCACGCGGTCGGCGCGCAGGCCCTTGCTTTCGATCAGTTCGGCCACGGTGATCGGCGTGGCGATGTTCTCTTCCTTACCGTTGATGATCATTGCGGTTCCCTTCTGTGTCTGTCGTGACACATGCTTTCCTGCACTCCAAATGTCCGTTTCTGGTGAATCGGACATCCGGAGGTTCATTGTTGGTCTTTAAATGTCCGATTCTGCAGAATCGGACACGCACGGCATCTATTTCAGTCTACGGATGTCCGTTTCTGGTGAATCGGACACTTAGGTGCTTATTTTGAGCCGCTTGTGCGTCCGTTTCTGCAGAATCGGGCACTCAAGGTTGGTACGAAAAAAGGGTCGCCGAAGGAACCGTACCCTATGAGGTGGTGCGCCCCTCCGTGACCCTAATCACGCGATATTCGGTTATCGCGAACGGAAGATGAGATACGCCTTGCGGCGTGAACAACCCGTCTCCTTACGGCGGCATTACCCGCATCAAGTCCTCGGTCGAAGCTCCGTGAGCTCCCTCTCAGCCTTTCGGCTCCCGTTCGGTTGTGCCTTCATCTTCGCGCACGCGCCCGACAAGCTTGCGCCGGTTCACGTTGGGTTAGTCTTGAGATGAACGTGTACGAATCGGCTATGTTCTTGGAAGGAAGGGGAAGATGATGATGAACGGTGAGTTGGCAGGATTTACGATTCCTCGGCTTGGTATGGGAACGATGGCTTTGGCGATTGAGGGGCGTCCGGATCGCGATACCGCGATTCGTACGATTCATGCCGGTTTGGACGCGGGTGCCGCTATTTGGACACGGCTTGGTCATATTATTTGCCGAGCAAGCCCGGCACCGGCACTGCGGAAGACCTTGGCTACGGTGAAAAGTTGGTGCGTGATGCGCTCGCTTCGTGGAATGGCCCCCGAGATGCAGTGCTCGTCGCCACGAAAACTGGCTATCGACGCACCATGGAGGTCCCCGCTTTTGTTGCTCCTGTGTCCGATTCTGGAGAATCGGACAAACAGGGTGCCGGATTTGGGGCACAGATGTCCGATTCACCAGAATCGGACACTCAGGGGCGGGATTCTGAGGGATGCAGCCGTCGGCCTGGCGAGGAACGCCAGCATTTGCAGGCGGCGGGCAGTCAATACGGATGGATGGCGGATTCGCGCCCCGAAACCATGATTCGTGACGCCAAGGAGTCCGCGTTGCACTTGGGCGTCGATACGCTCGACCTGTTGTATTCGCATGGCCCCGATCCCGCGGTGCCTTACGAAGACCAATGCGGCGCGTTGAAGCAGCTGCTCGACGAAGGCGTGATCAAATATGCGGGCATCTCCCGTGTGAATAACGAGCAGATCGATCTTGCGCGCGGCATTATCGGCAGCGGCTTGGTCGCCGTGCAAAACCAGTTCTCGCCGTCGCATCCCGATCCGGAACATACGATGGAGCATTGCGCCGAATTGGGGCTCGCTTTCGTCTGTTGGTCGCCGCTCGGCGGATTCCTCGATACGTTCGATCAGAGCGCGTACGATCCGTTCCGCACGGTTGCCGCGCAACGTGGTTGCTCCTACCAGCGTGTGGTGCTGGCGTGGGAATTGACTCGTTACGAACGTCTGTTCACCATTCCCAGCGCTCGCAATCCGCAGGAAATCAACGATTCCTTCGCTGCAACGCAACTTCAGCTCACTCAAGAAGAGCTTGCGATGCTTCCTTGCTGATTATCGTTTCCTTTTTGGGCGTTTTCCTGTACTTGCACGTTGCGATCGAAAAATGTTTACAGTAAAAGATATTATCGAGACATAACTGATGGGCATCGAATAAGGCGAGGTGAAGCGTGGGCTTCGAGCGGGAGTCGTTTGACAAGCTGATGAAAGTGGTCTGGGGTAAGAAGTCTCAGATGCAGCAGGCGATGTCGCGTGATTCCAAGGGCGAGCCATTCATTATTCGCGAGCTTGAGTTCAAGGGCGCGCAAAACGCCCTCGCAGTTGGCTACCGCGTTGAAGGTCACGTCGGGCAGGATTTCCACGCTGTTGGCTGCGTTGGAAAAAAAGGGTCTGATCGAGCGTGAGGTCGATCCCAACGACCGACGCATTGTGCATGTGAATCTTACCGAGCAGGGGCGGGCGAAGGCCAAGCAGCAGCGCGAGGATATGCGCGACGCCGTCTGCTGGGTCTTTTCGCAGATGGGGGAGCGTCGCACGCGCGAATTCGTGGATCTTACCGAGGAATTTGCCACATACGTGACCATCTGCATCCCTGGCCAGCCCCGCCCCACCGCCGAAGAAGTAAAGCAAGCCTTCGCAAAAGCCGAATCTGAAGATCCTGCGTAGGGACTGCCTACCACGTAAGCGTGCGCCTCACATGTGCCGTTCGCGACTGTAAGCTTGGCCAAACGGCCTTGAGTGTGTCGCGAATGGTATATGTTGGCCGCGCGCGACCGAGCTGAGAAGAATCGCTCTCAGCAAATACACAGAAATATGAGATTGTCTTACACTGTAAGTAATTAAATATCGTAAGACAATTCAATAGGACTTATGTAAATCATTAATCGCAATTCGATCAACTCATGTAGTTGATCCAACCAATCCATCAATCGCAAAAACTTCAAACGCAACACAAGAGAAGGAATCCAAGCATGTTCCGCATTATGCGATACCTCTCCAAAGCGGAGATAGGCCAGATGCTCATTGCACTGGTCAGCATCGTCGGGCAGATCTGGCTTGACCTGACCCTGCCGGACTACATGTCCGACATCACCACCCTCGTGGAAACCCCTGGCAGTGAAATGCACGATATTTGGATCGCCGGCGGCAAAATGCTGCTTATTTCGCTTGGATCGGCAGCATGCGCCATCATCACCGGCTATTTCGCGGCACGCATCGGCGCATCGTTCAGCCAGCGTCTGCGTTCCATGGAATTCCGCAAGGTAGAATCGTTCGGACCGGCTGAAATGAGCCGATTCTCCACAGCCTCGCTGATTACGCGTTCCACGAACGATATTACGCAGATTCAGATGTTCATCACCATGGGATTGATGATGATTGTCAAATCGCCGATTATGGCGGTTTGGGCCGTCTGCAAGATTGCGGGAGACGGTCTCGAATGGACGCTCGCCACCGGCATCGCGGTAGTGGTGCTGCTGGTCTCCATCACGATCCTCATGGTTCTCGTCATGCCGAAGTTCAAGTCCATGCAGCGACTGACCGATAACATCAACCTTGTGGCGCGCGAGAACCTCACCGGCCTGCGCGTGGTGCGCGCCTACAATGCCGAGGATTACCAGGAAGCCAAGTTCACCAAGGCCAACAAGGAACTCACCGACACCCAGCTGTTCACCAACCGTGCCATGGCCTTCATGATGCCGTTGATGAACACCATCATGAACGGTCTTATGCTTGCCGTGTACTGGATCGGCGCCTACCTGATCGACGCGGCCGACGCGGCCGACAAGCTCACCACCTTCTCCAACATGGTGGTGTTCTCCAGCTACTCCGTGCAGGTGATCATGAGCTTCCTGCTGATGAGCATGGTGTTCGTGCTGTGGCCGCGAGCGGACGTGTCCGCACAGCGCGTGCTCGAAGTGCTCGACACCGAACCGCTGATCACCGACGGCACCCGCAGCGATGCTGGCGAAGCAGGCAAGCAGGGCGAAATCGAATTCCGCAATGTTTCCTTCACCTACCCGGATTCGCGTGAAGCCATGCTCGAAGGCATCAACTTCACTGCCAAGAAGGGCGAAACGGTCGCGTTCATCGGCTCCACCGGCTCCGGCAAATCCTCGCTCATCAACCTCGTGCCGCGTTTCTATGACGCGACGCAAGGCGAGGTGCTCGTCGACGGCGTGAACGTGCGCGACTACACGCTCAAGGCATTACGAGACAAAATCGGATATGTGCCGCAACAATCCTTCCTGTTCAAAGGCACGATCGCATCCAATGTCAGCTATGGCGACAATCCGCTCGACACCACCGATGCCGGCATCGTCGACATGACCGATACCTCGACCGCGGCCGGCAGAAAGCGCGAAAAAGAGCTGATCGCAACGCAAAACGAGCATCGCACACTCACTTCGGAACAGCGCGCCGACGTGCGCAACGCATGTGAAGTCGCACAGGCGACCGAATTCATCGCAACCAAGGAAAAGCAGTACGATTCCGCGATTTCGCAGGGTGGATCGAACGTGTCGGGCGGGCAGAAACAGCGTCTGTCGATTGCACGTGCCGTCTATCGTCATCCGGAAATCCTGATTTTCGACGATTCCTTTTCTGCACTTGATTTCAAAACCGACCGTGCCGTACGCGACGCGCTCGCCAAGGAAGCGAAAGATTCTACCAAACTGATTGTCGCGCAGCGCATCGGCACCATTATGGACGCCGACCGCATCGTGGTGCTCGACGACGGCAAGGTGGTCGGCCAAGGCACGCATAGCGAACTGCTGGAAAACTGCGATGTGTACCGTCAGATTGCGCAGTCTCAGCTGAGCGAAGACGAATTGAACGGCGGCAAGTCGGGCGAAAGCAAGCTGCCGGGCGAAACCGGCAAACCGATTGAAACCGGCAAGCCGTCCGTCGAAAGCGAATTGAACGAAAGCGAGGGTCGCTGATATGCCAGGAGGACCTATGGGACGCGGCCGCGGAGCCGTTGAAAAACCGCAAGATTTCGGTGGTGTGATGAAGAAACTGGTGCATTTCTGCCGCCACTACATTCCCGCCATCATTGTGGCGCTCGTATTGGGCGCGATCGGCACGGTATGCCAGATCGTCGGTCCGGACAAGCTCAAGGACATGACCAACGAGATCGCCAAAGGCCTGCCTGCGCTAGTCAATGGCAAGCCGGTGCTCGGTGCGATCGACATGGACGCGGTCACGCACATCGCATGGCTGCTGGTGGCGCTGTATGTGGGGTACGCGGTGCTGTGCTACGTGCAAAGCTGGATGATGGCGAACGTTACGCAGCGCACCGCACAGGAGCTGCGCGAAGCCATCAGCGTGAAGATCAACAAGCTGCCGCTCAGGTATTTCGACAAGGTCAGCTACGGCGATGTGCTCAGCCGCATCACCAACGATGTGGACGCCATCGGCCAGACGCTCGGCCAGTCGGTCGGCTCGCTGATCACGTCGGTCACGCTGTTCGTGGGCGCGCTCATCATGATGTTCTACAACAATGTGATTATGACGGTGTGCGCCATCGCTTCCAGTCTGGTTGGCCTGCTCATCATGGGCGCAATCATGAAGGTTTCGCAGAAGTACTTCTCCCGTCAGCAGATCGCATTGGGCGATGTCAACGGTCACGTCGAAGAGATGTACGCCGGCCACACCGTGGTCAAGGCGTATTGCGGCGAGGCTGATTCGATTCGCGTGTTCGAAAAGTACAACGGCGATTTGTACGATTCGGGATGGAAGAGCCAGTTCCTTTCCGGCCTGATGATGCCGTTGATGAATTTCGTCGGCAATTTCGGCTACGTGGTTGTGTGCGTGGTTGGCGCTGTGCTTGCGATGGATGGCAAGATCGAGTTTGGTGTGATCGTTGCGTTCATGATGTACATTCGACTGTTCACCCAGCCGCTTTCCCAGTTCGCGCAGGCATTCCAGAACCTGCAGCGTTGCGCGGCCGCTTCCGAGCGCGTGTTCAGCTTCCTTGAAGAGCCGGAGATGGCCGACGAATCCGACAAGCAGGCGCTGCTCGGCGTGAACGGCAAACCGGTGCGCGGTGACGTTGAGTTCAGTCATGTGAAGTTCGGTTACGATCCGAGCAAGACGATCATCAACGATTTCTCCGCTTCGGTGAAGTCCGGTCAGAAGGTTGCGATTGTTGGTCCGACCGGTGCCGGCAAGACCACGATGGTGAATCTGCTGATGCGTTTCTATGAGATTTCGGGCGGTTCGATTGCGATTGATGGTGTGGATACGAAGTCCGTGCCACGCTGGAACGTGCATGACCAGTTCTCCATGGTATTGCAGGATACGTGGGTGTTCCGTGGAACAGTGCGTGAAAACATCGCGTATTCGAAGCCGGACGTCACCGACAAGCAGATCGAGGACGCATGCAAGGCCGTGGGGCTGCACCACTACATCATGTCGCTGCCGAATGGCTATGACACAGTGCTTGACGACAAGGCCACGCTTTCGCAGGGTCAGAAGCAGTTGCTCACCATTGCGCGAGCCATGGTTGAGGATGCGCCGATTCTGATTCTCGACGAGGCCACCTCTTCGGTCGATACGCGTACGGAAGAGCTGATTCAGAAGGCCATGGACGCGCTGACCGTGGACCGTACGTCGTTCGTGATCGCGCACCGTCTGTCCACCATCCGCGATGCGGACATGATTTTGGTCATGAACCATGGCGACATCGTGGAAAGCGGTACGCATGAGGAGCTGCTCGCCAAAGGCGGTTTCTACGCCGACATCTACAACAGCCAGTTCGCCCTCACCGACTGATTCGCCGTTTTGGCTGGCTGATTCACAGGAGCCGCACGTCCCCAAAGGCGTGCGGTCTTTGTTTATTTCGGCTGGTATTCGGCTGTTATGCGGATCGCAGGAAGAGTTCGGCCGGGAAGTTGCGGCTGACTGCGATTTGGCGGGATTCGTCCAATGTTGCGTATGTGAAATCGAACGTGCGTTGCAGTTGTGCTACGTCGGAAACGAACAGGGCCGTGGCCAGGCCGTCCGCAACGGCGGTGGGGTAGTCGCGTGCAAGATTGAGCGTTGCGTTTGCTGGAACGTATGCCCAGCTGGCTTCGGTTTGTTGCGCGGGCAGTCCGTCGATGGCATTGAGCAGATGATGAATGGCGATTTGGGTGCGCTCGTTGACTGCCACGTTCCAATGGCGTCGGCTGGGTGCGCTTGCGCACAACGCTCCGTTCGCAATATGTGCGATTCCGATTGCGTGGGACTGATCTTCCGGATCCTCAAGTGCGACGGAAATAGGCTGTTCCGTATGAATCAGCAAATCACCTCCCGCATCAATCACGAATTGTGACGACTGCAGCATGCGCCCGAGCAGATCGACGAGATAGCCTTTGCCGCAGGCGCCGAAATCCAACTGCACCGGCTCATGCGTTACCAATGTGGTTCCGTGGCGGGTCACATCGCGTCCCCAAACGGCGCGTCCGCGCAATGCGCCCAAATGTTCGGGCGCATCTTGCGTAACCGTGAGACTCAGCGACGCATCGTATCCAAGTCGGATCAAATCCTCGCCGACGCACGGATCAATCGCGCCGGAAGTGGCGGAAAATAGCGCATCATACAGATCGAACAGCGGCGCGCACCAATCCGGAAAATCGAAACTTCCGCCATGCTCGGCCTTGCCGATCGCCGCAATCAGCGAATCATTGCGGAATCGAGACAGCACGTGTTCGTAATCCTCAATGAGCGATTCCATTGCGGGACGCACCTTGTCGTCGATCGGCGAATCCACGGAAATCACCATACCGGTGCCGAGCGCCCTATAAAAACGCCATGACAAACGGCAAGCGTTGCGTCAAAGAATCCATGCCTCCGATGCTACACGCCCATTTCCTCCAGATACTGGGGGAAATGGGACTTTCGCGATGGGGCGCATGGTACAGTTGCCGGCAGGGCGTCAACATGGAGGTTGATATGGGGAACGTCGAGAATGCAAGTGCAGCCATGCGCACAACAAAAACGGTGAAGAGCCTGCCGATGCCCAAAGTCTGGGCTTTCGCCGTCGGCCAATTCGGCTGGGCGCTACTTTCCGGCATTATTTCGAATTGGCTCGTCTACTTCTACCAGCCTGACAGCGAAACCATCTCGCAAGGGCAAACCGTGTTCGTACCGCAAGGTCTTGCCGTACTCGGCGTGGTGACCGTAGTCGGCGGCATCACCGCGTTCGCCCGCTTCTTCGACGCATTCGTGGATCCGGCCGTGGCAAGTCTTTCCGACCGTTGCACATCAAAATCCGTCGTCGCATGCCGTTCCTCAAATTTGCGGCCCTTCCGCTCGCCCTCGTCACCGTGCTGGTGTTTTGGAGTCCAATCAACGATACGAGCTGGATCAACGGCGCGTTCCTGTTCGTCACGGTGATCGGCTACTACATTGCGCTCACGTTCTACTGCACGCCCTACAACGCGCTGATCGCCGAGCTTGGTCACGATTCCAAACAGCAGCTCACCATCTCCACCGCCATTTCGTTCACGTGGGTGGCCGGCACCGCCATTGCATACGTGGCACCGGTGATTTGGGCTGGTTTCGTGCCGGGCTTGGGGCGTGTGAACGCCATTCGTTTGACGTTCACCATCATGGCGGCCATCGCATTCGTGTGCATGCTGGTTCCGCCGCTCACCATCAAGGAACGCGATTACGTCAAGTCGCAGCCCACGTCCGAATCGACCATCGAATCGTTGAAGCAGACGTTCGGCGACGGCGAATTCCGCAAGTTCGTCTGCTCCGACGTGGTCTATTGGGTTGCGATCACTACATTCCAGACTGGTTTGCCGTTCTTCGTGACGAGCCTGCTCAAACTTCCCGAGACCACGACCACCATCTATTTCGTGCTCATGACCGCAGTGTCGGTGCTGTTCTACATGCCGGTGAATGTATTGGCGAATCGTGTTGGCAAGAAGCGGATTCTGCTGGTCGCTTTCGTGATTTTCACATGTGCGTTCGCGTTTGCGGGCGCGCTTGGCTCCGGTCTGCTCGCTGCGATTCCGCCGATGGCGCAGGGCTTGATTCTCTCGATTGTCGGCGCGATTCCGATGGCCGCGTTCGGCATTCTTCCGCAGGCGATTGTTGCGAATATTGCCGACGCGAGCTCGAAAACGACCGGTCAGGATCGTCAGGGCATGTTCTATGCGGCTCGCACGTTTGCGATGAAGATGGGTCAGTCGGTGGCGATGCTGCTGTTTACCGGCGTGAGCACGATTGGCATGGCGTCGGGCGCCGGCTATCGCATTGCGGCTGTTTGCGCCGCGGTATTGTGCGGCATCGGCGGTGTGGTGTTCGCGTTCTACAACGAACGCAAGGTGCTTGACGTGCTCGAATCCTGATTCCGTCCATGCGCCCGCTGGCCTCACGATTTTGTTTTTCGTTGCTTTTTCGGAATCGTGAGGTCACCAGGGCGGAATCGTGAGGTCAGAAAGTCCAGTTCCATCCCAAATCCCCCAATTCCCGAATCTTCCAATCGCACGAATATGCATGGAGAGGAACGGCGAAAGCGCCTCAAAAAATCACTATGTGAGACGACTCGCGCGGATTACAGAAAAGAAGAATGGCGGAATTCCGCCATTTTAAAGGTTTCTACAACAAAACTGCCAAAAAATCAAGACTGTTCTTTTCGATTTTTTTTCGTTTTTTATCTTGTGAAGTCGGTGCGCACTGTGTGTATGGCAAAGGTGGCGCACTCGTGAATCGGATTGTGAACGGCTGAGAGAGGAAGCGGTCTTATGTCATCCTGCGATACGCAGCGGGCTACAAGTGTGTCCGGTCGCCTTGTCGCGTTCATTGCGGCATTGATGATCGCGTTGACCACGCTTTTTCGCGACTACCGCAGTTCCGCAGCCGGCAATTGCCGCCGATGACGGTCAAACGAATTTTGATTCCTGGACTGCCGCTGCGAGGAACATCGAAGACCAGCTTGCGACTGCCGAAAAAGACTACAATGACGGCAATTACGGTCAGGCTGGCACCGATTTCCAGACTGCGCATTGGATCGGTTACGACGCATCCAACTTCTCGAAAGTCGTCAACGACACCATCAGTGCCGACAAGCAGAAGGAACTGCTGCAGCAATTCACCGATCTTGAAGGTCTTGCCTACCAGCAGGACCAAGGCGACGCCATCGCAGCCAAAATCGACGCGCTGACCGCCGAAATCAACGCAACCGCGCAAAACGCTTGACGCGAACGCCGACCTCGCCAATCCTAAGGAATATGCGAAGCAGCGTGCCGCGCAAACCGCGGAAGAGCGCAAGAAGCTCGACGCGGCCAAGAAGAATTCATCCAAAGGCAAAGGCGACCGCACGTGGAGTGAGGTTGCCAGCGAAATGACCGTCATTCTCGACCAGGCATACGAGGCTGCCGCTGCCGGCAAGGGCGACGAAGGTGCCACGCTGGTCAACAACGCCTACTACCAGTACTACGAGAAGCTCGGCTTCGAAAAGAACGTGATGAACGTGATTTCCGGCGATCGTGTTTCGCAGGTCGAATACCAGTTCAAGATGACTCGTAAGATCATGCGCGACGGCGGTTCCGACAAGGAAATCAAGCAGCATGTCGACGATTTGAAAAGCTGGCTCGTGGAAGACGCGGCCACCCTGGACGGTGGCGCGTCCGGCAATGTCAACGGCTTCACCAAGCTCGTCACCAGCTCCGCCGGCCAGGCGTTCCTCATTCTGATCCGTGAGGGCCTCGAAGCGCTGCTGGTGGTGGCCGCAGTGATCGCCTATCTGGTGAAGTCCGGCAACGAGCGTTTCACTAGGTGGATCTACCTTGGCGTGGTCGCAGGTCTGGCCGGTTCCGGTTTGGTCGCCGTGCTCTTTACGTTCCTGTTCGGCGGTTCCGGCCCGGTTCAGGAGATTTCCGAGGCGTGTGCGCGCTGATCGCCACCCTCATGCTGCTGTGGACCAGTAACTGGATGCTCAACAAGAGCTCCGTGGAAGCGTGGAACAACTACATCAGGAACAAGACCGAAGCGGCTGTGGCCGGCGCGCAAAGCAAGGTCGAATCCGGTCAGAGACTGGGCTTGGGCATGATCACCTCGCTTGCCATGCTGAGCTTCCTCGCCGTGTTCCGTGAGGGCGCCGAAACGGTGATCTTCTACGAGTCCATCTACTCCATGAGCCAGGATGCGCACGGCATGTGGGTTGGCGGTCTGGCCGCCGCCGCGGTGCTGATCGTTATCTTCCTGATTCTGCGATTCACTTCGGTGAAGATTCCGATCGGCCCGTTCTTCCTCGTCACTTCGATTGTGATGGCCGCATTGGTTGTCATTTTCGCGGGTGGCGGCATCCATGCGCTCATCGAGGGTGATCTTATTGAAGGCACCTACTTGAGCAGCGTGCCAACTAACGATTGGATCGGCTTGTATCCGTACGTCGAAACGATTACGGCGCAGGTGATTGCCGCGATCGCGGTGGTTGTGCTGTTCGTGGTCGGTTCCATCAAGAAACACAGGATGAAGTTGGCCGCGCAGGCGGAACAGGCTAAGTAAGCGCCAATCAATAATCACAAGTAAAGATTTAGAGATTTCCATAAGTTTCCAACGTTCCTCAAGGAACCAAAGAAAAGGAAGAGAAAAAACAATGAAGAATAAGAAGATCGCCGCCCTGCTCGGCATCCTGCTGGCCGGCTCCATGGCCTTCTCCCTGTCCGCATGCGGCAACTCCAACGATTCCGCATCCGATGCCAAGTCCGACACCTCCACTTCGGACACCACCGACAAATCCAGCGATTCCAGCGCTGATGACAGCAACGGCGCCGGCTTCGAAGAGATTCAGGTCGACGAGAAGCACTCCGATCAGGATGTTGACGCTCTGACCGTCAACGCCGTGTACTTCCAGCCGATCGATATGGAACCGTCCGGTATGGGCCTGAAGGCTGCCGACGCTTCCTTCCACCTGGAAGCCGACATCCACGCCAACGAGAAGGGCACCGAGCTCGGCTATGGCAAGGGCGACTTCGTGCCGGACCTCACCGTGAACTACGAGATCATCAACAACGCGAACAACGAGACCGTTGGTTCCGGTACCTTCATGCAGATGAACGCTTCCGACGGCCCGCACTACGGCGCAACGTCAAGCTCGACGAGGCGGGTTCCTACAAGCTCGTGCTGAAGATCGAATCTCCGGAGAAGAAGGGTTGGATGCTGCATGTTGATCCGGAGACCGGCGTTAAGGGCCGCTTCTGGACCGAGCCGCTCGAGGTCACTTTCCCGGAGTGGAACTACACCCCGCAGGAGTGGTGATCTGAAACGTGAGTTCCGGCGCATGCCAAGCGAAATGGTTTGGATGTAAGCCTGAATTCATGTTGAGATTCAACTCGTGGTTAACGCCGTTCACGTATCGCGAAACGTATGCAAGTAGCGCGAATATGGGTACGCGTTCGCGGTTGCCTGGATAGTCGTTCGACGCACTCAAGGCCGGTTGGCCGAGCCTACGGTCGAACAACCATCCAAGCAACCGCTCTCTTGCGTTTGAGGGGATACGCTTTTGGGAGATAACGCGCTTTTGGGGGAATCTTGGTAAGGGGGTTCCTTTTGTGTGCCGAATTCACTAGGCTTTGACAGGGATATATAACGAAAGGTGTGAGATGCTGACGCAGTACGTCACGGTGTTGCAGGGAACGCTGGCACCGGCTTTGCTGATTATGGCGCTGAACGTGATGCTCACGGTCGGTGAGGGGCGTGACAAGCCGTTGAGCGCGTACTGGCGTCTTGCGGGCTTCATTATTGGATTCGCGGGTGCCATTGTGTTCGCCGCGTTGCGTGCATCCGCGATGATCAATCAGCGTACGTTCGTCAATTACCCCACGTTGTGGTGTTGTGTGATTTTCGATATCGCAGTGTTCGTTGTTGTGCTGTTCGCACGTCGCATCACTACGAATTGGCATGATCATCGCGCGTTGCTCGATATTGCGAATGCGATTGGCGCTCTTGCGATTGCCTCCACCACCTTCCGTGCGTTGCCTGATGTTATTTTGCGTTTGACGATTTTCGTGGAGCCAGGAGATCCGATCTTCACTTCGGATATGCTGCTTCGTGCGCTTGGTTTCGTATTGGGTGCGGCCACTGCGATTGTTGCAGCGTTGATTTTCCGTACGATGCGTTCCACTGCGATTCGTTGGTCGTTCACCACGGCCGTGCTGCTGCTGATTGCGCTGCTGTTTGTCTCGCATTTCACTGATCTTGCGCAGATTCTGCAGTCCAAGCGCATCGTTCATTTCCCTACGGAAGCGTTCCTGGCGTTGGTGTGGTGCATCAATCATCAGCGTCATATGGTCATTGCCATGGTGTTGGTGTTCATCATTCCGGTGGTCGCCAGCATTGTGATGGGCTTCAAAATCAAGCCGGAAGGCGCAAACGAGGCCATTGTGCGATCGCATATCGCGTTCCGTCGCCGTGCGAAGGCGGCCGGCGCATGGAGTCTTGTTGCGATGATCGGCATCACGTTCGCGCTCACGTATGGTGTGGCGCAAACGAAGAAGGTCATTACGCTGTCTCCGCCTGAGGATTATTCGCTGAGCGACGGCGTGGCCACCATCAAATTCAGTCAGATCAACGACGGTCACCTGCATCGCTTCCAATACAAGGCGAAAGATGGCACGGTAATGCGTTTCATCATCATCAAAAAGAATGGTGGAGCGTACGGTGTCGGTCTTGACGCATGCGATAACTGCGGTGACGCGGGCTATTACGAGAAGGATGGCAAGATCATCTGCAAGAAGTGCGATGTCGCCATCAACCTCGCCACTATCGGATTCAAGGGCGGCTGCAATCCTGTGCCGTTCGATTATCAGGTTGAATCCGGCAAAATCGTAATTCAAACTTCGACGCTCGACGCATTGTCGACGCATTTCCAGTGAGCGGAAAGAGGTAGTCATGTTCTTTTTTCGAATGATTTTCCGCTCGTTCAGCAGGCAGTTCAAACGCAGACTGCTGATCGCGGTCACCGTGTGCCTGTCGGCCACGGTCAGCGTGGCCATGCTGGGTGTGGTGTTCGACGTTGGAGACAAGCTGAACGCGGAACTGTCGACGTACGGTTCCAACATCACCGTGCAGCCCAAGGCCGATGCCGTCGTCAACGACCTGTACAACACGGGGGGTGACGCGAATAGCAACGCTTCCGGCACTTCCGAATCCGATCCGACCACATTTCTGAAGGAATCGGACGCACCGAAGATCAAAACCATCTTCTGGCGTCAACATCACGAATTTTGCCCCCGAACTTAATATCCATGCTGACGTGAACTGCGCGTCCGAATCGGTGGATTCCAGCTCCTGCAAGGCTTCCGGCGTGCCGATCGTGGGCACATGGTTCGCCAAGACCCTGCATATGGATTCCGGTGAATCCACGGTGGCGGGCATGAACGGCATGCGTTCGTGGTGGAAGCTTGACGGCTCCTGGCCGAAAGACGATAGCGCGCAAGGCCTGATCGGCACCACGCTCGCATCCAAACTCGGCGTGACCAAGGGAGATACCGTAACCCTCTACAAAACCACCGCCGACGGCAGCCGCAACAAGCAGCGGATCACCATCACCGGCATTTACGATTCCGGCGATAGCGACAACAATGCGATGTACATTCCGTCATCCACCGCGCAGGTGCTTGCGAATCTGCCTGATTCCATCGACAAGATCGAAGTCAAGGCTCTGACCACGCCAGACAATGATTTGGCGCGTAAGGCGTCGAAGAATCCGAATGCGCTCACGCAAGATGAGTGGGAAACATGGTATTGCACCGCGTACCCTTCGTCCATCGCCTATCAGATCGAAGAGGTCATTCCCGGTTCCGTAGCCAAGCAGGTGCGTCAGGTGGCCGCATTACAGGGCGATGTGCTGCAGAAAACGCAGGCGGTGATGGTGCTGATGACCGTGCTTTCGCTGGTTGCGGCCGCTATTGCAGTGGCGAATCTGATGGCCGCCTCGATTGGTGAGCGCGGTTCAGAATTGGCGTTGCTGAAGGCGATTGGTGCCACCGATGGCGCGGTTTCTCGCCTGATGCTCGCTGAGACGGCTGTGATTTCGTTGGTTGGTGCGATTGTCGGTGCGCTGTTGGGTTCCGGTGTTGCGCAGATTGTGGGACATGTGGTATTCGGTTCCGGCATTACGATGCGTCCGATGGTGTTTGTGCTGGTGTTTGTGCTGCTGACGCTTACCGTGCTGATCGCCTCGTTCTCGTCGATCCGTTCGATTCTGGGACTCAAACCTGCGGAGGTGTTGCATGGCCGCTGATGTCAACTTGAGTTCCGTAAACTCGGCCGCGGCTGCGGCCTCGGTCACGAACGGCACACTGTGCTGTTCGTCTGCGGAGGTGTTGCATGGTAGGTGAGTTCAAGACAGTCCGTAAGGGGCATGAGATGACTAATCGCAAGATGTTCTTCACCATGCTGTGGGGCGCGGTGTTCCGCCGTCGTTCGCGGGCCGTTATGGCCGTGATCGCCTCCATGGTGGGCGCTGCCACGCTGTTCTGCCTTGCGGCGACGTGTATTGCCGTTCCACAGCAGATGAACGAGGAAATGCGTGCGTATGGCGCGAATCTTATCGTCACGCCGTCCGAATCAGCCGAAAAGTCCCACGGCATCGACACCGATACCGTCAAAGCGTTGAACCAGATGGTGAAAGGCTCGTACAGCGCCCGTTCCGCCGCTTACCGGTATGAAAGCGTGCGCATCAATTCTGCGCCATACACGCTGGCTGGCATCACAACCAAAGACGTGAAGGCGCTCAACCATCATTGGAACGTGACTGGCGATTGGCCTAGCGAAGGCAACGTGATGCTCGGCCGTGACGTGGCAGACGCGCTCGGTGTCTCCATCGGTTCGACCGTAACCATCGGCTACCGCGCATCCGACGATGCGCAGGATTCCGGCGCTCTTAGCCAAACCGAAGCGCAAGCCAAAGAAAACGGCCGCGTTTCGTCCGACATTATGGAAAACACCGGCACTGAATTCCGTGTCGGAGGCATCGTCGATACGGGCGGCAGCGAAGACGAAATCGTCTACGCGGTCAACGCTGACGTGGCCAAACTGGCCGGTTTCAAACGCGGAGCGGACGTGATCGAATATTCCGTCAATGCGGTAGGCAGCGAACTCAACGATGTCGTCAAATCGATCAACGCGAATCCGTCGACCGGCGTGAAAGCGCAGACCGTCACCAAAATCACCTCATCCGACACTCGTATCATCGCCATGCTGCAAACCCTGTTCTGGATCGTGTCGCTGGTCGTGCTCGTGCTGACGTTTGTGGGCGTGGACACCACCATCAGTTCCATCGTGTCTCAGCGACGCAACGAAATCGGCTTGCGCAAGGCGTTAGGCGCATCCTCGCGCGCCATCGGCATCGAATTCTATGTGGAATCCGCCATCTACGGACTGATTGGCGGCCTGATCGGCACTGCCATCGGCTACCTGCTGGCCCGCGTGCTGTGCGTATCCGTATTCGAACGTGCCATTGGCTTCAACTGGCTGTTGGGCGTCGCTTCGCTGCTGTTGAGCGTGCTCATCGCCGTCATCGCATCCATCCCGCCGGTTCGCCGCGCAACCCGTATCGACCCCGCCATCGTTTTGAGGGAGGAATAATCATGAGTTCCGAACATACGTTGAATACGTTGCTTGAATTGGATCATATTTCCAAGATTTACGGCGATTTGCGTGCCGTCGACGATTTGACTTTGACCGTTCCGCAAGGTGAATGGCTTGCGATTGTCGGTTCGTCGGGTTCCGGCAAAACCACGCTGATGAACATGATTGGCTGCATGGACACGCCTTCAAAGGGTTCCGTCATGCTGGAAGGCCGCAAGTTGGAGGATTTGAACGCCAAGCAGCTTGCCGACGTGCGTAAGAACATGATCGGATTGGTGTTCCAGAAGTTCTATCTGGTACCGCATCTGACGGCTGTGGAAAAACGTGATGGTGGCACAGTACTACCATTCCGTAGTCAACGAGCAGCAGGCGTTGGAAGCATTGGAGCGCGTCGGTCTGAAGGAGCGTGCCCACCATCTGCCCGGACAGCTTTCCGGCGGCGAACAGCAGCGTGTGTGCATCGCACGTGCGCTCATCAACTGTCCGAAACTGATTCTTGCGGACGAACCGACCGGCAATTTGGATGAGAAGAACGAGAAAATCGTGCTTGACCTGTTCCGTCAGCTGCACGAGCAGGGCACTACCATCATCGTTGTGACCCATGATGCGCTCGTCGCATCTTGTGCCCAGCGCGAGATCATGCTCAACCATGGCGTGCTCGTCGGTGAGAAGTGGAATGATGAGGCCGCACGGAAGGTCTATGAGCAGGCGGGTGGCAAGCCGGCATACACCGGTTCCACTACGGAAGGCGCACAGAATGGCGAGACGGCCATCAGCTTCGCCGATCCGACCAAAGCCGCGAAAACCGGCGGTGAGGAATAAGCTGAAATCAGCCGAACAATCCAAGCCATAGCACTGACGAATCGTACGGAGCGAACATGAGCAACGAATCATCGAATGCGATCAAAGTGATCGCACTGTCTGCGGCAAGCCTTGCGCTGCTGTCGGCGTGCGGCGAACCCACGGCGACACCGATGGACGATGAATATGCCGGAAATTCCGGCGAAAGCGTGCAATCGCAGGAAGAAAATTCGAAGAACAGCGGTAGCGCCACCGACTCCGGCGATTCTGCGGATTCGGACGACAAAAACCATGCCGACGATCCGAACAGCACTACATCCGACAAGCAAGACACCGGCAACTATGCCGACGGTACCTACTCGATCAACGGCCAGTACGGGCCGGTGGGCGAAGACACCATCGACGTGCATGTGACGGTCAAAGATCAGACCGTCACCAATGTGGAGGTTATCGGGCATCCGTTCACGTCCATCTCCAAAAAGCACCAGAATGCGTTCGCCGAAGCCATCAACGGCGTGGTGGACGGCAAGCCGCTCAAAGACCTCAAGGTAGACAAGGTGGCCGGTGCCAGCTGGACGTCGGAAGCGTTCAACAAGGCGTTGGACGTGGCCCGTCAGGAAGCGTCGATCCAGTAGGTCCAGTAGCGGCGAAAAGTCTGCAAACGTACAATGAGCGCCCCGGCTACAGCCTCACCCAAAGAGTGATTAAAGGCCGTAGCGGGGGCGCTCATGAGTTTCAGATACTTCTACGTGCAACTCTGCTCTGCAATGCCTTTCAGGCGGCCATAACGGGCCACAGAACAGCCGTCATGTTCTCAGGCCAAGGAATACTCGCGTCGCCATGCAACGCCTTACAGGCGAGCATGGAGCCGAGTATCGTGCTGAACAGGAATTGCGGGTCCAATCCATTACGGAACACACCGGCCTTCATGCCGCGATCGACAAACTCAGAAAAACGCTTTTCCGCAGGAACAAGCACTTGATCGGCAATCGCATTCAACGAAGGATTATCGGAAGAAAGCACCACACCGACGGCTTTCAAACCAAGCTCACTGTCGAAAAAACAGCCCTGAATGCGTTGCAGTATCGTCAGCAGACCGTTTTCGACAACTCGACATCGCTGAAATCCGGCAATCCCGCAACTCCAACTGAACGCGGCGCAACAGATCGTCCGCATTCTTATAGCGACGGTAAATCGTGGTTTTCGCAACACCGGAACGACGGGCGACCTCTTCAATGGTCACCGCACCGACACCATCGGAAATCACAATCGCAAGCGTGGCCTTCATGATCTTATGATCGGTTTGCTCGCGAAGCTGCTCGCGGCGGCTCTGCGCCTTGCGAACGGCCTCATGCACGTCACTGACCGCGTCGGAAACCACATCGGAAACGGCTTCGGAAACCGCCTCATGCACTCCGGTAATCATGCGACCACCTTGGTGCTTTCCACCTTCGCCACATACCACTTATTGAATTTGACCAGCGGAATACGCAGCAGCAAGCCAATCAGCAGCAGCGGAATCAGGAACAGCAACAGCGAACCGATCGCATGCCAATAATCATTGTTGTAAATACCGGCAATGGCCGCACGCAATGCCGTAATCGCATGCGTGGCTGGCAGGAACGGGCTGATATCGCTGATGATCTTCGGCAGCACGGCAAGCGGATACGCGCCGTTCGCGCCGGAAATCTGCAACACCAGCGTCAGCACGCCAATGGCCTTGCCCACGTTGCCGAAGCTCGCCACCATCGTGTAGGTGAAGAACGAGAACACGAGGGAGGCTACCCAGCCGGTCAACATGAACAGCCACGGGTGCACCGCCTGAATGTGCAGGAACAGCAGGCCGCCGCCCAGCGAGAACGTGCTCTGCAACAGTGCGATCACGGCGAACACGCCATAATGGCCGAGGAACAGCTGATGCGGCTTCGGATTGTCGAGCTCCTCACGATTCTTGCGCGACACCGTGGTCTTGAGTGTTACGGCCATAAGCAGCGATCCCACGAACAACGGCAGAATCGTGTAGAACGGAGCCAATTGCGAGCCGAAATTCTCCACAGGGAACACAGCCGTGCGCTTCACCTGGACGGGAGCTGCAAGAGCCGCCGCCAGCGAATCGGTGTTGTTGCCGAGCACGTCCTTGACGGTGTCCATATTGCCGCTGTTCAGCGCGTCGGAAAGCGTGCCATTGAACGAAGACAGCGCGGTGCTCGCCTTAGTGAGGCTTTCGGCGGTGGAATCCAACACCGTGCGAATATTGGTCAGCTGCTTGCCTGCCGACTTCGTGGTGCTGTTGAGATCTCCCAACGCGCCCTTCAGATTGGTGGCCGTGCTGCTCAGTGCGATGGCCGTGCTGCTGATCGAATCGGAAATGTCGTTGAGCTGCGGCTTGAGCTGGCTGTCGAAATCGGTTTTGATGCCGTCGATGGAGGCCTTCGCCTGCTGGGCAAGCTGGCTCACGCGCTCGCGGTCGGCTGTGGTGTCGCTCACTTTCGCGTCGATATTGTCGGCGCTGGTGTTGAGTGAGTTCGCTAGATCGTTGAGTTGCGTAATGGTCGCGCCCACGTTGGTTTTGAGATGATTGATGGCGATTTTCGCGACTTCCGGCACCAGATTGTTGTTGCTGAGCTCGTCGAGGGCATCGTAGATGTTCTGATAGCCTTGCGCCTGCTTGGATACGTTCGCAGCCTGATTGCGCAGGGCGGTGGCCGTATTGCCGGCTTGGGTGCCCGCATTGTTGAATACGCTGTCAATATCGGTGGAGACAGCGCCGAAACTGTTCGACGAGCTGCTCAACGCGGTGCTGAGCGCATTCGTGCTGGTTTTGACGGCTCCGGTCAGATCGTTGATGCCGTTCTTCGACTGTTTGAGCTCGTTGACGGCGTTCTTCGCGCTGCCGCTCACGTTGGAAAGCAGGCTGTTGGAGCTGTCGAGCAGGTTCTGCGCGCTCAACGTCAGCGAGCTGAACGTGGTCAACGCGGATGACGTGTCGTTCAGCGTGTTCGCGAAGTTGTTCATATTGTTGCTGAAGTTGGTGAGCGTGGCCTGCGATTTCGGTTTGTCAAGCTCATCGGCCAGCTGCGAGGCGATGTTGAGCGCGGTGCTCGTCAACGTTGCGGAGAACATTTCGTTGATCTGTGCTGCCACGGTGTCGGCTCCCTGGCCGGTGATCTTCGGAGCGAGTGCGTTCTTCTTCTCGTTGTTGTAGTAGGTGAGTGTGGCATGGTCGCCGTCCGCGGTGAAGAATGTCATCATGCGGGTGCTGAAATCCTTCGGAATCACCACTGCTGCATAGTATTTGCCGGATTTGGTGCCGTCGATGGCCTCTTTTTTTGTGGTGAAGGTCCAGTCCATCTGGTCGTTGGCGCGCAAGGTGTTGACCACCTGATCGCCGATACTGATCTTCACGGGAATGAGATCGGACTTGTAGCCTTCATCGTCGTTGGCGACGGCGAATTTCAGATTGCCGGTGTTGGCGAATGGATCCCAGCTTGCGCTCACGTTGAACCAGGAGAACAGGCCAGGAATCACCACCAGTCCGATGACGATGATGATGGAGACGATGTTGCTGGTCAGGCGTCGAACGTCGCCGACGAACAGTTTCCAGATGTTTTTCATGCGTTGCTCCTTTCGCTGTTACCGTTGGGATTGGTGTTGCTCGCTGTGCCGGTGTTGCCGGTCGCGTCATGGCCTGTACCAGTGTTGCGATGCCGTCGGCATCGGCTTGGCTGGTGTCTGCGACGTTGCGATCGCCTGTTTGGTTTCGTGTTTTCTTCGTTGTGCCTTGCGCATCAGCTTGTCTCGCCTGATTTGTTGCGCACGCTTCTTGCGGCGCAGCCTTGCAGCTTGGCGTTCCACCAGTTGTTCGCGAATCGCTTCGTCGCTGAGGCTGCCGAGTTCCACCTGGCGTTGCAGGCTGAAACGCATATATTCGATGACCATCAGGAATCCGATGATGAGCAGCACCCAGATGATCCAGGTGGCAAGCACCACGATCTTCTCGCCGTTGGTGAAGGAGAAGATCAGCACCAGAATCACCGGCACAATGAAACCGGCAACCAGCGCGCCACGCTTGAGCTTCGGATACAGTTCGGCGAAGCGGCTCGCACGTTCCTCGATCGCCTCACGGTAGCCGCCCTTATCGGCGAGCACTTGAATGGCCTGGGACACGTTGTAGCCGCGTTCCGGAAGCTGTACCTCCTCGCCGATGATCATGTCGCTTTCCTTGATCTGACGGGCGAACAGGCGGTTGAGATTGACCAGCAGCGGGCGAATCGCAAGTCCGATGAAGAACGCGACCACGGCGAACATCAGTAGCGCGCCAATCGACTTGAGCCAATGCCCGTCGTAGAAGCCGGCAATCGTCTCACGGAACGCGTCAATCGAATAACTGAATGGTACGAACGGGTAGACCATGCGGAAGAATTTCGGCATCATCTCAATCGGATACAGGCCGGAAGCGCCCGGAATCTGCACGATGATCAGCGCGACGCACAGTCCCTTGCCAATATGCATGAACGAGGTCGACAGCGCGAAGGTGATGCTCAGATATACCAGCGACGTGATGACGCCGGTAAGTATGTACAGCGGCGCGTTCACCGTCTGCACGCCGATGATGAGGTTGCCGATGGTGGTGATCGCGCCTTGGATGGCGCCCATGATGCCGAGCAGCATGTAGCGGGCGAAATATTTTCGGAAGTGGTCAAGTCGAGGTCTTCGAGGCCTTCATCGTCGACCTCCACCTTGAAGATCACCACGAAGGCGAACGCGCCCACCCACAGGGCCAGGTTGGTCATGAGCGGAGCCATGCCGGAACCGTAGGAGTTCATCGGATACACGTTTTTCGTGTCGATCACCGTGGGGGACTGCATGAACGAGGCGATTTTCTCCGTGTTGAGGGAGCTGTCGCCGGTCAGGCTTTTCAGCATGTCAACGCTGCCGAGCGCTTTCAGGTCGGTGCTGACGGTGATGAGCTTGTTCTCCACCTGCTCGAGCTGCTTGTCGGTGTTCTGCAGCGTGGTGCGGGTGTCGTTCGCCACCTGGTCGAGTTGGTCGAGCACGGCGGAGGTCTGGTTGACCACGGTGGTCTGGCTGGTTACGGTGCCGGACAGTGTGCCGGCGGTCATGGCGAGCGAGCTCAGACCGGAGTTGAGCTGGGGGAGCGCACCGGAATTCAACGTGTTGCGGGCATCTCCCATGCTTTTCAGCGAATTTTGCGTGCTGGTGTTGAAGTCGGTGGCGAGTTTGGACACGCTGTCGGACGTGGATTGCGTGTTCTCGCTCAACGTTTTGAGGTCGTTGAGCGTGCCGGCGGCCGTGTTGTTGGTGTCTTCGAGCTTCTTGATGATGTCTTGGTACTGTGCGTTGTCGCTGACGTTCTTGAGCTTCTCGATGAGCCGGGCGTTGCTGTCGGTCACGCTTTGCATGTTGCTGACGGCCTGCTGTGCGGTGCCGCTTGCGGACGAGACGGCCGTGGTCACCTTGTTGATGCTGGTGGTGGTGTCGCTGGCGGCCTGCGAAATCAGGCCGGAACCGTTTTCCAAAGCGGTGTTGGCGTTGGACGTGAAGGTATTGAGGCCGTTTTGTGCGGTGCCGATGGCGGTGGCGGTGTTCGCCAGGCCCTTGCCCGCGCTTGCTGCGGCCAGCTGCACGTCGTTCATTGCCTGACGGGCGGATTGCGTTTGTTGCGGCACGTTGGCGAGCTGTGCGTCAAGATCTTCGATGGTGGAGCGGATGAGGCTTACGTTCTTCTGGGTTTTGTCGAGTTCTGCTGTGGTTTCGTTGACGAAGGAGTTGGTTTTGCCGTTGATGGTGTCATTCGCGGAGTTCACGGCTTTAGTGAGTACTTCGCTGACGGTGGAGACGAAGGTGTTGTTGACGGTACGGTCGACGGTGGTCGCGCCTTGGTCGGTGATTTTCGGGGAGATCGGGCTCGATTTTTCGTTGACATAGTATTCCAGCGTCGGCCGGTTCTTGCTGTCGGTCACGACGTTGGCGAGATCCTCGCTGAAATCGGAGGGGATGATGATCGCCGCATAGCAGTCGCCGGACTGTACCGCTTCCATCGCTTCGGCCTTGCCCATGAATTCCCAGCCAAGCTGGTCGTTGTCTTTCAGCGTGTCTTCGATCTGGTCGCCGAGGTTCATTTTGCCGAGCAGGGCGTTGTCGGTGCCTTTGTCGACGTTGGCCACGGCAACTTTGATGCCTTGGGTATTGCCATACGGATTCCAGAATCCGTAGATGTTGAACCATGCGTACAGCGGCGGAATGATGGTTATGCCGATCATGATGACCCAGGCGGCAGGTACGGTGACGAGTCGTTTGAGGTCACGACGCAGAATCTGCAGTACGTTGCGCATTGTCTCCCCAGTCCAATGGATGTTCGACCGTGTTCGCGCGTAGCGATACGTTATTCGTAGCGCTACGCTCCCGTATCGTAATACCCGCTCTCGGACAAATTTGGGCACAGGCGTAAATGCGCTCCGTCCATGACTGAAATAAACACGACAAACCGCGGCAGGACTGTGAATCTTGCTGTTGGAGACCGCGCAACTTGCCTTCTGTGTCTGCGCAAGTCGAGTCTGCTGTCTGCGCATCTTGTGATTGCGGGATGACATGTGACTTGCACAGGCAGAAATCGCAGGTTGTGCGCGTTGCGCGCAAACAATCATCTCGTGTAGCGCACTGCGATTGGGTTTTGGTAGCGTTGTTCTGGGAAGGACGGACAAGCATGAGCAAGATTGAAGATGTGAGCGAGGCCATCGCCGACGAAACCGAAATCGCAGCAATCGAAGAGGCCGGCATCATTGCGCAATCGCAATCGGCGGAAGATGACGGCAATCCTGCTGACCGCAGGCTGCCGCTGATTGCACGTATTTACGGCATCGTCATGTTGATCGAAGGCGTGGTGACGTTGCCGATCATCGTGATTTCCTGCCTGTATGCAGTCCACGCCGCGCTTTCCGGCAAACTGGCGTTTGGCGCGCTGAATCTCACCACTATTCTGTCGGTTATTCATGCTGCAGTGCTGCTGGTCTCCACCGCATGCCTTGCGATTTTCGGCATGCTGCTGATTCTCAACAAGCGTCGGCATATCGCGCAATGGACGTATCTGATGATTCCGCTCACGCTTGCGGAAGGCCTATTGTCGTTGTCGTTGCAGGGTTTGGGCGTGAATCTGATCAGTCCGACCGTGCAGCTGCTTGTATTGGTTGCGTTGCATATCACGGCTGATCCGTCGCTGCGCGAGGAACGACGTTTGTCAGTTCGCGTCTTCGTCGTTTGGATGCGCGCAGCGAGTATGTAGACGGGCTGTTTCGAAGGGTATGGCCGGCGTGATCTGACCGGCAAGGGCTATATTTCGCTTGATTTCTTCAACCTGTTTTGGCTGTTTGTGGTCGGATGCGTGTTCGGTCTGGTAGTGGAGACGCTATACCACTATGTGCTGTTCGGCGAATGGCAGGATCGCGCCGGATTTTTGTGGGGGCCGTTCTCGCCGATCTACGGCTTTGGCGCGGTGATCCTGACGGTATTGCTCAACCACTTGTGGCGGTCGAATTGGATGCTGATCTTCTGCGCCAGCGCGGTGATTGGCGGCGCGTTCGAATATTTCACCAGCTGGTTCATGGAGGTTGCGTTCGGTATTCGCGCGTGGGATTACACGGGTCAATGGCTGTCGATTGATGGGCGCACATCCGGCAAATACATGTTTTTCTGGGGAATACTCGGCTTGGTGTGGGTGAAGCTGATTCTGCCGCATTTGCTTGCGATGATTCAGCGTATTCCGTGGAAGATTCGCTATACGTTGACGGCGGTGTGTTTCGCGCTGATTTTCGTTGACGGCGTGATGACGTTGATGGCGCTGGATTCCTGGTATTCGCGTATGGCGGGTATTGCGCAGGATTCGCCCGTTTCGCAATTCTTCGCCACGTATTTCGACGACGACTTCATGGCCAATCGGTTCCAGACCATGACGCTCGACCCGTCCACGGCCAGCCGCATGTAGCGTCTGACTGTTTTATGGATGACTGCTTTATGGGCTAGATGGCGAAGCTTTGCGGAAGAACGTGTATGGTGCGTCCGCTATTGGTTGCGCCGTGCACGGCTGCATGTGACCTGTGCCCGCACTGCCTTTGTGGACTCGGTGCCCTGCGACTTCTACGCGCTTAGGCGGCGAAGCTTTGCGCGAGCTGGCGGATCAGATCCGGCCTATGTCCACTCCATGAGGAGTTCGGTGAGATGACGACCGGAATCTGCTTGAAGCCAGCGTTTTTGATCTGTTCGAAGGTGGACGGGTTCTTCGTCAGATCAACGGTGTCGTAACGCACGCCCAGCTTTGCGAGCTCTTGTTCGGTGGCTTCGCATTGCGGGTTGCTCGGATTGGTGAAGACGGTCACGGTCATTCGATTTCCTCCCTATGCAAAAATGGCTTCCGTCGTTTGCGAAAGCCGTGTCGGCCACGTTCTTCGGTTATGCTCGCTTACGCAAGCCACTATCTAGCATACACACTACAGGTAGTGGTGTGTCGTGAGTTTCCTCACTGTATATAGTGGGGAATTCCCCAGAATTCCCCAAAATACGACGTTTGTTCGAATATGTCTAGTGTACCCCAAACCACGGAATTCACGTCCAAGCGCATGTCGAAACTGTTTCTAATGCTGTCGGATGGGCACAAGATGCGTTTCGGGAGGTCATGAAATGACATCGAGTCTGCGATGACTGTAGCGGTGAATGTGTTGAATAAATGTTGAATCGGACCATTTGATCCATTAGACTGCACAAACAAGAAAGCCTCGGAAACCGTTGAAAACATTGCCTTCCGAGGCTTTTCGCATGTGCCCCCCGTGGGATTCGAACCCACAACCCACGACTTAAAAGGACGCTGCTCTAACCGTTGAGCTAGAGGGGCAACAAGGAGACAGTATACAGCATATTTACGCAAAACGCCACACGAATCAGCTGTAAGTAACGAAAAACGTGGATTATCACCAAGTCATCGCCGAATCATCATCGAATTCTCGCGAATCGCAGCGTCATTTCTGCATATCTGCTCGTACAGTGGAACGCATGTCATGTACCACGATTCTTGTAGGAAAGAAAGCCAGCTACGACGGCTCCACCATCATCGCACGCGACGATGATTCCGGTTCCGGCCGTTACGACCCCAAGAAATTCATTGCGGTCGCACCGCAAGACCAGCCGAGACATTACCGCAGTGTGCTCAGTCATGTCGAAATCGACCTTCCCGACAATCCATGCCGATACAGCATTGTGCCGAACGTGCTGCCGAATCGCGGAATTCTCGCGGAAGCGGGCGCAACGAGCACAATGTGGCGATGAGCGCCACTGAAACCATCGCAGTCAACGAGCGCGTGCTAGCCGCTGATCCACTCGTTGAACTGCAACCGGCGAACGAAGCCACTAGCACCCCCGAGTCCCGGGCGGAATCGGAGAAGAAGACATCATCACCCTCGTGCTGCCTTACGTAACCACGGCGCGCGAAGGCGTCGCACGTCTCGCCGAACTGCTTGAAACATACGGCACCTACGAATCGAACGGCATCATCATTTCCGACGTAAACGAAATCTGGTACGTCGAAACAATCGGCGGGCACCATTGGATCGCCCGCCGCGTGCCGGACGACTGCTATGCGACCATCCCCAACCAGCTCGGCATCGACGATTTCGACTTCGACGACGCCTTCAGCACCCAACGCGAGTTCATGTGCAGTGCCGATCTGCGCGAATTCATGGACGCGCACCACCTTGACCGCACTATGAGCGCGGGTGCGAGTAGCGGTTTCGGATTCCAGCCGACGAGCGCTTTCGGAAACGCCAGCATGAACGGCGGTGGCAATAGCAGTAGCGGCGCGGCGCTGGGTCACAACCATTTCAATCCGCGCACGGCTTTCGGCACCGCCACCACCAAAGACCGCATCTACAACACGCCACGTGCCTGGTACATGCAGCGCCACCTCAATCCAAGCGAGGACTGGGATTCGCCGGCCGCCCGCTACACGCCCGCATCCGACGATATTCCGTGGTGTCGTGTGCCTGAGAACGCTGTGACGCTCGAAGACGTCGACTTCCTGATGAGTGCACACTTCGAGGGGACCCCTTACGATCCGTACGGTACGCTCGGGACGCCGGAAAGCCGCCATCGCTACCGTCCGATCGGCATCAACCGCACCGGGCATATGGTGGCCATGCAGATTCGTCCGTACGCGCCGGAGGCAAGCCGTTCGATCATGTGGATCTCATACGGTTCCGGCCCCTTCACCGCGGCCACGCCGTTCTATGCGAACGTCGACGATACGCCCGCCTACCTGCGTGACACCACGCCGGAAGTCTCGACCGGCAACCTGTACTGGGCGAACCGTTTGATCGCCGCGCTCGCCGACGCGCATTTCTACGAAACCAGCAATGCGATCGAAGGATTTGCGGAATCGGCCCGCGCTTACGGCCATCGTCTGGTGGAACGTACTGATGCCGAATTGCGTGAGATTGCTGCACAAACGAGCGTGTCCGAATCGCAGGAGCGTGCAGGGGCCGCGGAGATTACGGAAAACGCAAGTATTGCAACCATCGCCAGACTGCAGCAGTCCAACGAAGAAATGGCGGAATACTTGCGCACTCACGTCACGAAACTGCTCAACGACGTGCTCTACACGTCCAGCAATCTCATGCACAACAGTTTCGCCATGTCCGACCGCTGGAACTGAGCATAAAGCCCTGAAATTCGGCAAAACCCGTCCCAATGAGCCAAGGTTTCCGCGCTCGGAGCCGCATGAACGCAGGCTGTTGGAAGCGTCAGTGCTGCTCCCAACAGCCTCACGACTGCATCCGCATTCTCGTACGTCAGTTTTTGCCCATATCTCGCTTATATATGGCAGATTTCAAGAGCTGACACGAGGCATTTCGTTTACATATGGCACTCGTGCTTGGTAGCAAGGCGACTTCGGGGGTAAAAATATACCCTCTAAGTCACCTTGCTATCAAGGGCATCTGCCATATATAAGGCAGATAGTGCTATCTAGACCGTCGATTGACCATCAAATCGTCGGAAATCGCGATCAGTTGAACCCGACGACGTGTTCCGCCACGAAATATCCCTTGCGAATCACGAAACGACCGATCGACCCGCGCAAATTCAACGCACGAGACATGGCCTTCTTGCGCACATCCTTGTAAATAGTGGGGGAGTACGCCTTAATGTCGTCCCACATATCCTTTTTCTTCTCATAATTTTCCGGATCGCGAGACAAAATCATGAACACACTTGCCACGGAACTTTCAATCGCCAGGAAGTGGATCATATAACGGTACAGGCCGTCCGGCACCGTATCGTGTTCCGGAGTTGCACGCACCATGCACTGGTTGACGAGGCGCAGCTGGTCGACGCGGCGGATCATCACGTCGGTCTGCACGCTCTGGCCGTCGCGACCGATGAAATAGTGGTAGAACGGCGTATCCAAATACTTCATGGTCTTCACCCACGGGAACGGCTGATACGCGTAAATGAAGTCCACGTAGAACGTGTGCTCCGGCAGCTGCATGCCGGACTCTCGCACCACGGCGGTGCGGTACGTCAGCGCGTGCATGAGAATGTATTCAGCCAAGCCGAAATGCCCAAGATCGTTCCAGGTCAGGCGCTCGCCGGCCTTCATGGCATGGCGGAAGTTCACCACATGCTTGTTGCGTTTGCCAACCTTGTCATACACATAATTAGTGACGAGCATGTCGATCGGCTCGGTGGAATCGGCCTCTTCGCGCAGCACGGCCATGACCTGTTCGAGCGATTCGGGGCCAACCCAATCGTCGGCATCAACAACCTTCACGTACATGCCGCTTGCCGCCGCGATGCCGGTGTTGACGGCCCCGCCGTGCCCCTTGTTTTCCTGATGAATCGCGCGCACGATGCCTGGATAGCGGGCTTCGAATTTCTGTGCCATTTCCAGCGTGCCGTCGGACGAGCCGTCATCCACGATCAGCACTTCGATGTCGTCGTTGCGCTTCGCTGCGATTAACGACATGACGCATCGTTCCAAATATTCGGTCATGTTGTACGCGGGCACCACGAAGGTGAGCGTCTTCTTCTCCTGCATAGTCTTCCTTGGTAGGACGAGGTGACCTGCCGCGCGCGGCGCGTGGTCACTGCGTAACGAAACTAACGTAGCACCTTGTTTGCTTCAGGGGAACGGTTTGTGCGTAATAGGCACCCTGAATAGCGCAATCTGCACCTGAAATTTCCCTTAAGGGTACCGTTGTTGACGATTCGTCAGTTTTCGTCGATGTTTATTGGCTGTTGCGCTGCTTACGATTCCCCTGTTACGGGCACTGTTTGATTCCTGCGTCTGGCGCCTGCTGGCGTGGGTTGCGATGCTTGCTATGACTGGGTGCGGCTGGTTTTACGGCTGCTGTTCGGCTGGTGTGTCCTGGCTTCCGGCTGCGTCTTGTTCGGTATTCTGTTCAGCGTTCTGCTCGGCTGGGCTTTCCGTATTGTTTTGTGATTGTGCTTCTTTTGCGGCCTTGCGCTCGCGTTTCGCGATTTCCTTGATTTCGCGCCTTTCCTGCTTTTCCGCCTCTTTTGTGGCTTTGTCGCTTTCGAAACGCAGTTCCGGCTTGGCTTCCATGCGGCTCAAGCCATGCCAGGCCAGATTCACGATGTGCGCGGCAATCTGCTCTTTACTGAGTTTGCGCTGGTCCGCCCAATACTGGCAGGTATATACGGTCATGCCGATGAGCATCTGCGCGTAGTATGGCACGCCCTTGGCCGGCAGATGCTGGCGTTTGAACGCTTCGGCGAGAATGTCTTCCACGCGCAGGGCGATGTCTCCCAAAAGCGAATTGAACGAGCTGGCCGGATCGGTTTTCGGCGAATCGCGGGTGAGCACTCGGAATCCTTCAGCATTCTCCTCAACATAGGTGAGCAGTGCCAGCGCCGTGCGTTCCACGATTTGACGGGGGTGCGCTTGTGGGTCGGAGAGCGCGTTGACGAGCGTGTCGGTAAGGGCGCGCATCTCACGGTCCACCACCACAGCGTACAGGCCCTCTTTGCCTCCGAAATGCTCGTACACAATGGGTTTCGACACTTTCGCGGTGGCGGCGATCTCCTCCACGCTCACTGCTTCAAAACCCTTCGACGCGAACAGCGAACGACCGATTTCGATGAGCTGCTCACGCCGCTGATACGACGTCATTCTGGATGTATTGGCCATGCCGTCCAGTTTTTCATGCCCCGTGGATAGTCTGTCCGATTCTGGTGAATCGGACAACTGTGGTGCGTATGGCGTTGTCTACTTGTCCGTTTCTCCCGAATCGGTCATCTGAACGTCGGATTCGGATGGGTTTGTTGTCCGATTCTGCAGAATCGGACATTCGTGGTGCGTCCGCGGGGCGGAGCCGGTGTGTCCGTTGCGCTTTTTAGGCTGGAGTCATGGATACGAATGTGATTATTGCGATTGTCGCCGTTGTCGTTATCGCGGCAATTCTGGTGATTGGCGGTTGGTGGCTCGGTAAGACCCGCAAGAACGCCGTCGATAAGTCCACGGAGGATGCGAAAGCCAAGGCTGACGCCCGTCTTGCTGCGGAAGCAAAGTCGGCTGCGGCTGATTCTTCCACGGTGAAGCCGTCCGTTGATTCCAATGTTGATGCAGCTGAAAAAGCTCCGGCTGAAAGTCAGCAGAAGTCCTCAGCTCAGGCTTCCTCTTCCGAAACGGCAGCTCCTGCACCAGCCACCGAAGCCAAGCCCGAACCGGTTCATGAAACCCCCGAATCCGCCGGCACGCGCATGCAGCGTCTTAAGGCGCGCCTGTCGAAATCCGGCAATCCGTTCGGCAAGGCTCTGTTCAACATTCTTGCGAAGGATCAGCTTTCCGAAGCCGACTGGGAAGACGTCGAAGACACCCTTCTGCTTGCCGATGTTGGCGCGGAAGCCAGCGAACAGCTCGTCGAGGAACTGCGCAACGACGCCCGAATCGCAGGCCAGTCCGATCCGGACGAAGTGCGTGCTGCGCTGAAGGACAAGCTGTTGAAGCTCGTAGGCACTGACACGGATCGCCGTCTCAATGCCAATAAGGAGGGTGCCAACAAACCAAGCGTCATCATCATGGTCGGTGTGAACGGCACGGGCAAAACCACCACTGCGGGCAAGCTTCCCGCCTGCTTGTTTCCGAAGGCAAGCAGGTCATGTTGGGCGCTGCCGATACCTTCCGCGCGGCAGCCGCCGACCAGTTGGAAACTTGGGGTGCCAAGGTCGCGTCCCGGTCGTGCGTTCCGACAAGGACGGCGCCGATCCGGCGTCCGTCGCATTCGAGGCCAGTGCCAAGGCCAAGGAAGAGAACGCCGACGTGCTCATCATCGACACTGCGGGCCGCCTGCAGAACAAGGCGAACCTCATGGACGAGCTCGGCAAGATCCGCCGCGTTACCGAAAAGAACCTTCCGGTCGACGAGGTGCTGCTCGTGCTCGACGCCACCACCGGCCAGAATGGCATGACCCAGGCCAAGGTGTTCGCCGAAGCCATCGGCATTACCGGTGTGGTGCTCTCCAAGCTCGACGGCTCCGCAAAGGGTGGCATTGTGATTTCCGTGCAGAAGGAGCTTGGCGTGCCCGTCAAGCTTGTCGGCCTCGGTGAAGGCCCGGACGATCTCGCCCCGTTCGATCCGGAAGGCTTCGTCGACGGCATCCTCGCCTGAGCTGATTGCGCTCCCGAGAAAGCCTCCCCGCGCGGGGAGGCTTTCTTTTTACCCCCCGACCAGTCCTATTTTCGCCTATATAAGACAGATACGCTGAAAAATGGGCTGATAGTGTTTGGCCTGAGAGCGGTGCGCAATCTGAAACAAACGTGCCAGCCGCTTTATTCCGCCGTTTTCGGTTGACGTAATGGCGAGATGGCGTTACCTTGCTGTAACACGTCGTAACGTTTTCAAACGCGGGCGGCGTTCCATACCGTTTTGTCAGCCCCATACGATGGGGCCGGAAATGTGAAATCGAAAAGAAAGAAAGAGGAGGGTGACATGGGTCAGCTTGATTCTGGAAATGCCGCGTGGATTTTGCGTCCGCGTCCCTTGTGTTCCTCATGACGCCGGGTGTGGCGTTCTTCTACGGTGGCATGGTCCGCGCAAAGGCCGTGCTGAACATGATGATTATGGAGGCGGCCGCTCTGTCCGTCACAATGGTGATCTGGGTGCTGTGGGGCTGGTCCATCGCCTACGCAGGCACTTCGGTCGGCGGTGTCTTCGGTGATCCGGCCACAGGCTTCCTGCTGAAGGATTCCATGGTTTCCGACGGCGGTGTCTTCACGTCGGCTTCGCTGAACTCCAACAACTACCCGGTCAGCGTCGATGTGGCGTTCCAGTCCGCATTCGCCATGATTACCGTCGCTCTGATTTGCGGCGCTATCGCTGAACGTGTCAAGTACTCCACGTGATGATTTTCGTCGCGCTGTGGATTACCTTCGATTACGCTCCGCTCGCCCACATGGTGTGGAATGGCGGTCTGCTGAGCGCTGACGGCGCGATCTCCCAGGCTATCGGCGCTGCCGCCCACGATTTCGCAGGTGGTACGGTCGTGCACATCAACGCTGCAGTCGCCGCTCTGGTGATCGTGTTGATCATCGGCAAGCGCAAGGGCTTCGGCACCCAGCCGTTCCGTCCGCACAATGTTCCGTTCGTGATGCTTGGCGCCTTCCTGCTGTGGTTCGGATGGTTCGGCTTCAACGCTGGTTCCGCGTTCGCAGCCAATGGCACCGCAGGCTACGCTTGGGTTTCCACTTCCGCCGCAACCGCCGCCGCAATGCTCTCTTGGGGCTTCACTGAGAAGATCCGCACCGGCCACTACACCGCCATGGGTGCCGCTTCCGGCATCGTCGCAGGTCTGGTTGCCATCACTCCGGCCGCCGATGTGGTTTCCCCGCTGTGGGCCATCGTGCTCGGTGCCATCGCCGGCGTGCTCACCTGCCTCGCTTGCGGCCTGAAGTTCAAGCTCGGCTACGATGATTCTCTCGACGTTGTCGGCGTCCACGGCGTCGGCGGCTTCACCGGCACTGTGCTTATCGGCTTCTTCGGCGAAGGTACCGGTCTGTTCGCGGGCGGCGACTGGAAGCAGCTGGTTGTGCAGCTCATCGTTGCCCTCGTTGCCATCATCTGGTCCGCTGTTGTCACCGGCATCATCGCCTTCGCTCTGGAGAAGACGATTGGTTGGCGTGTCACCGAAGCTCAGGAAGTCGGCGGTATCGATCTTGCCGATCAGGGCGAACGTGCTTACGATTTTGCTGGTACCGCCAGCTCTGTTCTCAAGGAGGTGAAGTGAGATGAAGCTCATTACCGCTATCATTCAGCCGCATAAGCTTGACGATGTCAAGGAAGCCCTCGCTGCCGCAGGTGTTCACGGTCTGACCGTGTCTGAGGCTAACGGTTACGGCCGCCAGCGTGGCCACACCGAGGTTTACCGTGGCGCCGAATACACCGTGGATCTCATTCCGAAGATTCGCGTCGAGGTGCTGTCCGATGACGCCGATGCCGAGACTCTGGTCGGTGTGATCGTCAAGTCCGCCGGCTCCGGCACCATCGGCGACGGCAAGGTCTGGGTTGCCCCGCTTGATTCGGTGACCCGCGTGCGTACCGGCGAGACCGGCTCTGCCGCTATCTGATAATTCATTCGGATAGATATTAAGGGCCCCGGGCTTGGGTTCGGGTTATCAATAGACAGATCCCCGTACGTGCTTCGCGCCGTGCGGGGATTTTCATACGATTTTCGCGTCATATTTTTGCTTCGTATTTCCCCGCTTTCGCTTTATCTGCTCAGATTTGCTTGCTTTTGCGAAGATTTTCAAGGATTTGCTATGACTTCAGCGGTTGATGGTCTTAAACAACGTTTCATGGATATGAGTCAGCCGGATGCCGACGGCGTGTACCGCAATGGTGCGGCGAAACGTAAGGCTCGTACGGATCTGGCCATGGATTGCCTCAAACAATTGTGGCAGGAGGCTTGCCAGACGGTGTCTTTTGACGTTCCGCAGTCCGGCATTGGTCTTGGCGCGGTGGGTTCGTTGGCCCGCGGCCAAGTGGGACCGAGTTCCGATCTTGACTTGGTGGTCATTTATGAGCCTCACGCACTCACTGACCGGCAGCTCAATGAGCTTGCCAACAAATTGTGGTATCCGATTTGGGATTCGAGTCTTGATCTTGACCAGTCGGTGCGTACCCGCGCGCAGTGCGAGGCGGTGACCGACCATGATTTGCCTGCTGCGATGGGTTGGCTGGATGTGGTGCCGATTGCGGGCGATACGCAGCTGATCGAATCCACGGCCGTCTCCATTTTGGAGCGTTGGCGTAGGGCCGCACGTAAGCGCTTGCCCGAATTGTTGGGCTCCGCCAAGTCTCGTTTGGATGAGTTCGGCCGTATGGCGTATAGCAATCAGCCTGATATTAAGGAGTCTCGCGGCGGTTTGCGCGATTCCGTGCTGGTCTCCGCGCTTGCCGCTTCTTGGCTTGCCGACCGCCCGCACGGCCAGTATGACGATGCCGTCGAACGGTTGCTGGATGTGCGCGATTGCATTCATTTGGTGGCCAATAAAGACACGAACATGTTGCTTGCTCCTTATCAGGCGAGGGTTTCGGCGATGTTGGGTTTGGCTGATCCGACGTTGCCGAATGGCGAGCGTGAGGCGAAGTCGATTGATGATTTGCAGACGTTGCTTGCGCGTGTTGGTCGCCAGATCGCGTTTTTCGCTTGATTCCACGGCTTCTCGCGCTGAGCATTCGTTGACTCATGAGAAGCCTCGTTTTGCGTTTTTCCAGGTGTTCCAGCCTCGTGGCGGCGGTAAGCGTCAGGCGCCTACGTTTGATGTGATTGCGCCCGGTATCGCCAAGCATGAGGAGGAGATCGTGCTTGCGCCGGGTGCCGATCCGAAGTCCGATCCGTGTCTTGCGTTGCGGGCTGCTGTTGCTGCGGCTGAGTTTGGTCTGCCGATCGCGCCCGGCACGTTGCAGAATCTGAAGTCGTGTCCGATCGATGATCGCACGTGGAATGATGAGTCGCGTAGTCTGTTCTTGCGTTTGCTTGCGAGCGGTCCCGCGTTGTTGCAGGTGTGGGAGGAGATTGATTTTGTCGATATTCCGGGTCGGCTGATTCCGGAATGGCTGGCGATTCGTAATCGTCCGAGCGCTTCGGCCGCGCACCGTTACACGATTGACCGTCATTCGGTTGAGGTGGTCACGCGGCTTGGTCGTGAAACACCTCGTGGAAACCGTTATGATGATCGGCATTATCAGGCGTTGCTGTTGGCTGGTATTTTGCATGATGTCGGCAAGCGTCCGGGGGTTGCCGATCATGCGGCGGAGGGTGCGCGTCATGCGTCCATGGTGTTGAAACGCATGGGTTTTGACCGTGACATTATTTGGTGGGTCACGTTGTTGGTGCGTGAGCATCTTACGTTGTCGGAGTTTGCGACTGGTCAGAATCCGAATGATCCGAATGTTGGTGACGAGTTGGCGTCTCGTCTTGATCATGATCCGCTGCTGCTTGACATGCTGTTCGATCTGACTCGTGCTGACGGTTCGTCGTTGGGTGCCACGGCCGGCGAGACCATTTCCAAACAGTACGGCTGGAGTAAATGGCGCGAAACCCTTGTCCGAACCATGTACAACGCCACCCGCTACCACATGTGAGGCCGCGTAGGCTGTGAGCGAATGCCCGGCAAAGCGACATGATTGCCGATGCGGTACCCGCCGCGTCGTCGGAAACCCATCGTTTAAGAAAAAGTGGGGAACATATCACCTTCGGTTCACTTAAGCAAGTCACAACCGGGGGAATGGGCACCCGTACGGAAGATGTCCCCAAGTTGTCCACTTGGTTATCCCCATTTGGTGGATAACTCGATATGTTTCCACATAGTTATCCCCAGTATGTGGGATAAACTCGGGGTTTTTCGG
>ENA-OPYV01000021-OPYV01000021.1-human-gut-metagenome-genome-assembly--contig:-NODE-21-length-48080-cov-4.871186_pt1 | contig 48080 bp, 51 predicted proteins | sample MGYA00242474_ERZ504485 | MGnify/ENA primary metagenome ERZ504485 (study PRJEB26092, sample SAMD00036263) | human gut metagenome | host: Homo sapiens | study: EMG produced TPA metagenomics assembly of...
TTTCATCACTTGTTTCCGCCGATTTCCATCGTTTTCGTCGATTCACCGCGCTTGGTGATCTGCCACAATGGCAGCACCGTCTGGCTCAGCTTGCTGGGGAATCCCTGCACGTTCTTGTGGTATGCCACCGTCACACGATAGCCGAACAGCCAGTCGGCGGGGGCATCCTCGCTTACTGCTTTCGCAGCCTGCTTCAAATAGTTTGCGCTGGATTCCTCATCGGTGGCGGCGAGCGCCTTGGCATACAGTTCTTGGGCTTGCTTGCCGTCGTAGTGGAAGTAGTAGTCGGGCGTGGTCCACTTGTAGAAGTCGTGGCTTTCGGCGTGGTCCACCAACGAAAGTTCATAGTCGCCGTTGGCGTGCACGTCTTGCAGCCATGTGGAGAATTCCACGTAGTTGATGTTGAGATCAATGCCGATTTTGGCGAGCTGGCTACGCAGTTGGTCGCCGAGTTCCGTGCCGTACGTGTTGGCGTAGGTGAGGGTGAGTTTCAGCGGATTATCGGTGGAATAGCCGGCTTCAGCCATGAGTTCCTTGGCTTTGTTCACATCGTACGGGTACAGGTCGGTCAAGTCCTCATAGCCCGGGTCCACGGATGGGATCGGCCCGCCGAGCGCATAGTCGACGTTACCGCGCGAAGCGATGATTTCCTCATGATTGATGCCGTAACGGATTGCCTGACGCACGCGCTTGTCGGCAAGCTTGCTGTTCGCGCAGTTGAAGGCGAGCACGTATTTGTCGCTGCCGTCCGCCGCGGACACCTGATACGTGTTGGTGTCAAGCGATTTGGCGAGCGTGGCGTTCACCGGGGAAAGCACGTCGACTTCGCCGCTTTTCAGTGCGTTGACGGCTGCGTTATCGTCGGTGAGGAATTTGATGATCACGTTTTCGGTTGCGGCCTTGTGTGTGCTTCCCCAATACTTCGGGTTGGCTTTGAGCGCCATTTTGCTGGCGGAATCGAAGGATTCCACCGTGTACGGGCCCGATCCGACGGCTTCGGTTTTCGCGTTGTATTCGGCGTCCTTATCGAACACCAGGCCGGGGCGTCCGGTCAGGTACCACAGCAGGTTGGAATCGGGGGTGCTGAGCGTGAGCTTCACGGTGTCGCTATCGACCGCTTCGGCTTTTTCGAGGCTTTCGACCTGATTGGCGTTGTAATACTGCTGTTCTTTGAGCTGGTTAATGGACCAGGCCACATCTTCGGCGTCCAACGTGTCTCCGTTGGAGAAGTTCATGTTCTCGTTGAGATGGAACGTATACGTTGTGCCGTCGTTGGAAATATTCCAGCTTTTCGCCAGTCCCGGCTGCACTTTGTTGTCGGAATCGCGCGACAGCAGTCCTTCGTACACATTGCCGATCAGCACCTGTTCGATCGCCGATCCGGACTGGTGGCGAATGTCGAGACTTACGGGGGCGAGTTTCAGTCCAATGGTCACGGTGTTGGAGGTGCCATTTTCCGCGGTATCGCTGGATGCATTGTTGTTACGGAACACGACGACGCCCACAATGATGGCGACCACTGCGATCACTGCAATGATGGCGATGATCCACTTGTTGGACCCCTTGGATTTCGGTGATTTGGCACGCGCGTTCAAAGTTGCGTCGGTGCTTGCCGAGCTTGCGGACTGATTGTTGTGTTGTTCGTTCTTCTGTTCGGTTGCGTCGGCTTCGCCGTACGCACCTGAAGATTGCGACATGATTGCTCCTGTTTGATTATGTGTTTGTTCTGGTTGACCGCCTGTACGGGTCGATCACCAAAGTCTGATTCTACAATCCGCCATGCCCGCAGGATTCATCTGACGGCAATGCCGCAATGCCGCATGCTTCAGCCGGTTCGATATATACTTGACGCAGTTTTCGTAAGTCTTGCCAACGTCAAGGGAAGGACAATATCGGCTATGGCGCATATTCTTCTCGGCGTGACCGGCAGCATCGCCGCATTCAAGGCCTGCCATCTCGCCTCCGACTGGAGCAAGCAGGGACATGAGGTTCGCGTGGCCATGACCGCGGCCGCGCAGGAGTTCGTCACCCCGTTGACGTTCAGCTCGCTCACGCATACGCAGACGCGCACGTCCATGTTCGCAGCACAGCGCAATGACGGCGATGTTGCGCATACGCCATCCGATCCGCTGCATATCAATCACGTGGATGATGCGAAATGGGCGGACATGCTCGTCATCGCTCCTGCGAGCGCCGATATCATTGCGAAAATCGCATGCGGCATTGCCGACGACCAGCTGACAAGTACCGTGCTTGCCTATAGCGAGGGACCGAAAATCCTATGCCCTGCCATGAACGTGCACATGTATGAGAATGCCGTGACGCAACGCAATCTCAATGCCTGCCGTGAACTTGGATGGACCATTGTGGAGCCGGGATCCGGTATGCTTGCCTGCCAGGATGTTGGCAAGGGGCGCATGGAGGAGCCTGCTGCGATCGAAGCTGCCGTAGCTGATCTGCTGCGTGCGAACCAGCCCGCAGAAACGTTGCCATTGCACGGATTGCATGTGCTCGTCACCGCCGGCCCCACACAGGAGCCGCTTGATCCCGTGCGCTACCTCACCAATCATTCCACTGGAAAAATGGGCTATGCGATCGCCGAGCAGGCACGCGATATGGGCGCGGATGTGACGCTGGTATCCGGCCCTGTCACATTGAGCGCTCCCCGCGGCATTGATACGGTTCACGTCACCACCGCGCAGCAAATGTTCAACGCGGTGCAAGAGCATTTCACGCAGGCCGATTTGACGATTATGGCCGCTGCCGTCGGCGATTTCCGCCCGATTGAGCAGTCTTCGGAGAAAATCAAGAAGAACGGGCGCGTCAATATCGATCTGCGGCTCACTTCGAATCCCGATATTCTCGCATGGGCAGGCGCGCATAAAACCGCCGGTCAAACCTTGTGCGGTTTCGCCATGGAAACGCAGGATCTTGAATCGAACGCAGCGAAAAAACTCACATCCAAGCATTGTTCCATGCTGGTGGCCAACAATCTCAACACTCCCGGCGCCGGATTCGCGGTGGATACGAATGTGGTGACCGTGCTGAAACCCGGCGAAACCACCGACGAACCGATCATCGAGCATTGGAACAAGATGAGCAAGCAGGAATTGGCGGAACGCATCCTCACCGAATTGGCAGCGTTGCGCAATACCGAATCCGCTGAATCGCAAGCATCGTAACTATCAACCAACATCACAGGAAATAGCGTCAATACAGCAATCGTAAGGAGAATTCGACATGCTTCTGGTCGCAGTCGACATCGGCAACACCAATGTGGTGATCGGCTTTCTCGATGACGGGCATATCGCCGGCACGTATCGCATCACCACGAAGGCGAACCACACGTCGGATGAATATGGCCTGATGATCACGCAATTCCTGCGGCTGAGCGGCTATGCGCCGGGCGATGTGGACGATGTGATCATCACGTCGGTGGTGCCGAAGGTCATGCATTCGTTCCGTGCCAGCATTGTGAAATTCCTCAATATCGATCCGATGATTGTTGGACCGGGAGTCAAAACCGGCATCAATATTCGCATGGACAATCCGCAGAATATGGGCGCGGACTGCATTGCCGACTGTGCGGGAGCCTACTACGAGTATGGCGGGCCGATTCTGGTGGCGGATTTCGGCACGGCCACCACATTCAACTATGTGACCGCCGATGCGTCGGTGATTTGCGGGCTCATCACCACCGGCATTCGCACAGGCGCGGCCGCCTTGTGGGATGCCACGGCCCAGTTGCCGGAAGTGGAGATCACGCGCCCCTCGTCGATTCTGGCGAAAAGCACCAAGCCAGCCATGCAGCCGGCCTGTATTACAACTTCCTTGGCGGCATCGAACGTACGATCGCGCAATTCCATCGTGAAATCGACGAGGATTTCCGCGTGGTTGCGACGGGCGGATTAAGCCGCGTGTTCGCCGACGATACCGACATGATCGACATTTATGACCCTGATCTGATTTTCAAAGGCATGCTGCATATTTACGAACGCAATATTCGACAATAACTTTTTCGTCAACATACAATCTCAATATATAAAAATAATGGCTGTCTTGAATTCAAAAGAAAAACAAGACAGCCATCATTATTTTTACAACTATAGAAAATAATTAACTATTTACTGAATAGTAAAACCCTGATTGGCTCCATATTCCTTCAAATCCTTCTGCCACAGCGCAATACCGCTTTTCAATTTGAGACGATCAGCGGAATCAGTTTCCTTCAACGCGTCGCCGATGGCGGATTTGTCGGACACTTTGCCACCGGCCGCAATGATATTCAGCCTGTCCTGCTCTTTGCGCAACCGACTCGACCATTTGTAGGCCTTGCCTACGGTAGTGCGGAAGTCGCTTCGCGCATACACTTCAAACGGCAGATACTGGTAACCGGTCGACACGTTTTCCGCGGCTTGGGAAAGCACGCGATTGTATTCCTGACCGCCGAAATACGGGATTTCAATGCCACGTTCGTCGGTCACGGTGGTTTTGCGCAGGAATTCCCGATCAGACAACGTGATGTTATCGGCGGGGAACGCGCCGCCATTCACACGGGCTTGATGCCTTCCGCGTCATGGCATGCGTATTCGATGAAACGATATGACGCTTCGGGCTTGCGCGAACGCTGCAACACAGCCAGCGCCGAACCGCCGTTTTCCGACGTGGTATAACTGCCATCCGGCGTGGGCATCTGTGCCACACGCCACAAACCCGCGGTTCCGGGAAGGTTCGACATGAGCAGCGACGGCAGCCAAGCACCGGAGAACATGGAGGCTACCTTCCCCTCCCCCACGGCTTCCTTCCACCCATCGGACCATGTGGTCAGATTGGTGGCGACCAAACCTTCGTCGATCATTTTCTGCCAGAATTCGGTGAAGGTTCTCGTACCCTCATCGTCGGTGAGGTTGATCGTCACGTTTTTGCCGTCGTTGGAGGTGGAGAACGGACGGCCTCCGGCAAGCCAGATCATCGTGTCGTAGAAGCTGGCGTCACCCGAATCGGCTGTGATGTACACGCCGATGCTTTTCAGCTTTTTGGCCGCCTCGTAATAGTCGTCCCACGTGCGAATCTTGGAGGCATCGATGCTACCTGCTCGAACACGCTGTCGTTGTAGAAGAACGCCATTGGACCGGAATCCATGGGAAGGCCGTATACGCGGCCGTTCAGCTGCACCGAAGCCCACGTACCGGGCGTGTAGAAATCGCCGTAGCCTTCCGTACGCCCGGTGATCGCCACCAGCTGGCCGCTTACCGCGTACTGGCGCAACGCATAGTATTCCAATTGCACCACGTCGGGAATGCCGTAACCGTCTTGAATGGCGTTGTTGAGATTGTCGTAACCGCTTGTGTTCTTCCAAATAACGTGGATGTCGGGGTTTTCCTTTTCGAAGCTGGCAATGACCTGTTTCATGCTCGGTTCCCACGACCACACGGTGATTTCGGTGCGGGAATCGACGTTGGCTCCGCAAGCGGCCGCACTGACTGCCATAATGGCCGCACAGCAGATGGCGATGAGTCGTTTCACCAGTTTCAAGCCGATTCCTTCCGTTTGATGTTCCCACACGAAAACGTACGTACAGACATACGCATTCGAGTGTACGTCAGTCACCCGAAAGCCAGCGTACAATCCTCCAATCTCTTCGATTCAGCCACGCAATCCACTGATAGCTCAAAAAAGCGTCCGCCGATTGACAATCCCTCAATCCACAGACGCTCATATTTACCGATTCCACTATGGAATCATGCAGCTACTTCACGGTGTAGCCCTGCTGAGATGCATAATCCTTGATATTCTTTTCCCAAGCCTGAACACCTTCAGCAAGGGTGACGGACTTGTCGGTATATGCACCACCGGCATCATCGCTATATACGCCACGCGCATAAACCTCGAACGGCAGGAACTTGTAGCCAGTCGAAACATTGGCCGCAGCCTTGGCGAGCTCCTCATTGAACTTCTGACCACCGAAGTATTCGTGCGCATTGCCATCGGAATCAGTCAGAGAGGTCATGTTCAGGAAGTCATCAGAAGCGAGAGTGTCGTTATCGGCAGGGAATGCGCCGCCAGCGACGCGAGTCTTGATGCCTTCGGCATTGTGGCACGCATATTCAGCGAACTTGTATGCAGCTTCGGCCTTGGCCTTGTCATCCGTCTTGACCATCGCCAGCGAAGAACCACCGTTCTCGGAATTGGTTTCAGATCCATCCGGAGTCGGCATCTGAGCAACACGCCACTTCCCCTCACCGTCAGGAGCACCGGAAAGCAAGTTGTACGGCATCCAAGCACCGGTCAGCAGCGAAGCGATAGAGCCGTCATTCAAACTCTTGTTCCAATCATCACTCCAGCCTGCGGTCTTGGTATCGATAAGATCATCATCAATCATCTTCTGCCAGAAATCAACAAAAGTCTTGACTTTGGAATCATTGCTGAGGTTGATGGTGACGGACTGTCCATCGGAACCAGTGGAGAACGGCGTCGCGCCCGCCAGCCATGTCATGGAATCGAAGAAGCCAGCATCACCAGAATCGGACGTAATGTAGGACCCTGTTGCGCGAACCTTCTTGGCAGCATCGTAGAACTCATCCCACGTCCTCACCCGAGTCGGATCGACCCCGGCCTTATCAAACACATCCTTGTTATAGAACCATGCCATCGGTCCGGAATCCATCGGCAGTGCATACACACCGCCATTAAGTTTCACAGAAGCCCACGTGCCCGGCGTATAGAAATCCGAGAACTTGTCCGCACCAAACTGACTCAGGTCTTCAATCTCTCCACGAACCTGATATTCGGGAAGTGCATAATACTCAATCTGCACCAAATCTGGCGCACCTTTACCTGCAGAAAGCGCATTGTTCAAAGCCGTGTATTCGGTCTTGTTCGTGCCGGCATTGGTCACCTTAACAGTGATGTCCGGATTGGCCTTTTCAAAATCCTTCACGGTACGCGGCAAAGTGGAATCCCAAGACCATACCGTAATTTCAGTCTTACCACCCTCTGTCACCCCCGAAGAACTCGAATTCGAGGAACTCCCGCAGGCTGCGACACTAGTCAGCATCGCAGCAGCAGCAACCAGAGCGATTGTTTTCTTGGATGCAGTGAACTTCATCGTTCTTCCTTCCTTTAAATATGGCCGACCTCCTACATCGACCAACATTATCGGCTATGAATCATTCATTGACCCTTCCGACAGTCATGAGGATAACACAAAAGTTATGTTTACGCAAACAAATAGGCAAATCGTTGATTTTACAGTATTTCTTTAGTTACCTAGCATATTTTGTTTAGCTACGCAAACACGATATGATTGCATACTAGACGTATGCATATCCGTCGAAGCTCGCGCAACGCAGACATTTCATCAGACCACTCATCGAAAGGAACGGCATGACTTCCGGAACCAGCACAATCACAGTGCAAAAAAAAAACAGCGCAATTGCCGATATACCACCCCGCATTTTCGGATCATTTGTAGAACATCTTGGACGTTGTGTCTACGGAGGCATTTATGAGCCAAGTCACCCCACAGCCGACGAAAACGGATTCCGCCAAGACGTCATCAATCTAGTCAAAGAACTTGGTGTGACCTGCGTGCCGTTACCCCGGCGGCAATTTCGTCTCTGCCTACAATTGGGAGGATGGCACAGGCCACGGGGGCAACGCCCAATACGACGAGATCTCGCATGGCACAGCACCGAAACCAATGAAGTCGGTATCGACGATTTCTACCGATGGAGCAAGAAGACCGGTACCGAAATCATGCTTGCCGTCAATATGGGCACCCGAGGATTGAAGGCCGCACTGGAAGAGTTGGAATACGTCAACGGAGCGCCCGGCACCGAGCTTGCCGATCGCCGCGTACGTAACGGAATCACCGAACCAATGGACATCAAAATGTGGTGCATCGGCAATGAAATGGATGGCCCTTGGCAGGTGGGACATATGAGCCCTGACGAGTATGCCGCAGCCGTGGACCGAGTCGCACACGCCATGAAACTCGCGGAATCAGGCTTGGAACTCGTGGCCTGCGGCTCCTCCAGCGCCCATATGTCAACGTTTGGATCCTGGGAACGCAGCGTGCTTACCAAAGCGTACGACAATCTCGATTTCGTCTCCTGCCATGCCTACTACTACGAACGTGGGGCAAAATCGTTGCAAGATTATCTGGCAAGTTCACAAGACATGCAAACGTTCATCTCCACTGTGGCGGCATGTGCAGACGAAGCCAAAAATGCCCACACAGGCGATCATGATATAGCACTGTCATTTGATGAGTGGGGCGTCTGGTATTCCGACGTCTGGAATCAGCAGGAAGCTGAATGGAAAGCCCAATCAGGCAAGGATCTTCATCATGAGTCATGGCCGAAAGCACCGCGTCTGCTCGAAGATATCTACAATGCAGCCGATGCAGTGGTAGAAGGGTCGCTGATGATCACTCTGCTTAAGCACTGCGACCGAGTGCGTTCTGCCTCGCGCGCGCAGTTGGTCAATGTGATTGCGCCAATCATGGCCGAAAAGAACGGTCCCGCATGGCGTCAAACTGTCTTCTATCCGTTTGCCGAAGCCGCACAACACGCCCATGGCATTGCCTACAGTCCAGTCATCGACTCTCCCAACGTAGAGACTGAATCTTTCGGCTTGGTCAATGCCCTTGATTCAGTAATCACTTGGGACGAAACGAATCATTCCGGTCTTCTGCTTATGGTGAATCGCGACGCATCCGACGCACATAAGGTTACGGCTTCTCTGTCTCAACTGCCGTATTTCGACATATCCGACTTCCATATAGACAAGGCCATTATTCTGCATGACGACAATCCATATCAGCGTAATTCCGCAGACGACCCAACCGCAGTGACACCCCAAGAGCTTCATGCAACAATCGACAATGGATCAGTTCACTGCACTTTGCCAGCAATCAGTTGGGCTGCAGTGGAATTCCACGCCTAGTTTTTTATTCGAATAGTATAAATTAAATGGGTGTCGGCAGATTGACAATCATCAACCTGCCGACACCCATAATGTTGCGATTATTTGCTTGCTGTCCGCTTACTGCTTAGTGACGATCACGCCGTTCGGTTTAATCGAGGCCGTTTCGCCGTCCACGTCCGCGAACGAGGAGACCACGACTTCGCCTTCCACCGGAACCCGGACCGTCTCATGCGTGCGGTTGAACGAGAACACGAACCTCGAACCGTCCGCGTCCTCACGTTCAACGTGCAGCACTCGGCCGTCGTTTCCGCCCGCTTCGGCCATGCCGAGCGAATCAAGAATTTCCGGCAGGCTCAACGCGATGCCGTCCCGCCCGAGGCGCGCGCCCACGTACACGCTGCGACCTTCGCCGAACGTGTGCGCGACGATCGCCGGAGCGCCGTCCATGCCGGTCCACGGATCGTCCTTGAACGTTTCCAGCACGGTGGCCGTCCCGTCGACCGAGCCGATCACGTCGCGATATCGTGCGCGACCGCGCCGTTCGACAACTCGAGGCGATCCGGCACGCCCGTGAAATCGTCGCCCATGGGCATGAATTCCTCCACGCGCACGCCGACCACGTCACGGATCGAGCCCGGATACCCGCCGAGCCACACGTGGTCCTTCTCGTCCGAGATGCCCGTGTAGTAGGTCACGACCAGTCGACCACCGCCCACGACGTAATCGCGCACCCTGCGGGTCGTTTCCTCGGAAAGCAGGTATACGCTCGGCAATACGACCATCTCATAGTCATCCCAGGCGCCGCGCACCGGCACCACGTCGGCGGTCACACCCTGATCGGCCAAAGCGCGGAACCACGCCAATGGCTCGTCCACGTGATGCACGTGCTGGGTCGGCGTGGCGGTGTGTTCGGTGGCCCATTCGGACTCGTAGTCGAATACCACGGCCACACGGGACTTCGCGAGCCTCGATCCCAGAATGCCCTCGTCGGACAGTTTGTTCAGATCGGCGCCCAGCTCGCACACGTCGCGGAACACGGCGGAATCCTCGCCCGCGTGGGGCACCATCGCGGAATGGAACTTCTCCGCGCCTGCCTTGGACTGCCTCCACTGGAAGTAGCACACCGCGTCCGCACCCATGGCCACATGAGCCAAAGAGTCGCGCACCAGCTGGCCGGGCTCCTTGCGGTAGTTGATCTCACGCCAGTTGACCGCGCTGGTGGAATGCTCCATCAGGAACCACGGATCCTTGCGTGCGATGCCGTCGACCAGGCTCGCGGAGAACGCGAGCTCGTCCAAGTGGGCCTCGCCCGGAATGAAGTAATGGTCGTTCGACACGAAATCGACCTCGTCGCCCCAATCGTCGTAGTCCAACACCGAACCGGACGCGGACACCATGAAGTTCGTGGTCAGGGGCAGATCCGGCGTGATCTCGGCAAGCGTGTCGCGCTCGGCGATGTAGAACGCCTTCAACGCGTCCGAGCTGAACCGCTTGAAGTCGAGCAGCTTGCCCGGGTTCATGAAGTTGCCGTCGCCGATGAAGCGCGGAGGCACGATCTCACTGAAGTCGTTCATGCGCTGTGCCCAGAACGCCGTGCCCCACGCGTCGTTCACCGCGTCGATGGTGCCGTAGCGTTCCTCGCACCACTGCTGGAACGCATGTTCGGCGTCCTCGGAATAGTCGAAACGGTTGTGGCAGCCGTACTCGTTGCTCACATGCCATGCGACCACATACGGGTTGCCCTTGTAATGCTCGGCCATCGCACGGCACAGCTTCAGCGCGTACTCGCGGAACACCGGACTGGTCGGCCTCCAATGCTGGCGGGCGCCCGGCTGGCACACGTCGCCGCGGTAGTCCTTCCACAGCACCTCGGGATGCGCCTGGGTGAGCCACATCGGCGGCGACGCGGTGGCGGACGCCAAGTCCACTGCGATACCGGCCTCGCCCAGCTTGTCGATGATGCGGTCGAGCCAGTCGAAATCGTACACGCCCTCGCTCGTCTCGATCTTCGCCCACGAGAAGATGCCCACGGACACGAGGTTCACGCCAGCCTTCTTCATCAGACGAACGTCATCGTCCCACACTTCCTCGGGCCACTGGTCCGGGTTGTAGTCACCTCCGTACCAGATGCGTTCCTGCTGTCCAGCCAACGGCTGCGGCCAACGATAGGCTCTACGTTGAGTCATTTCCACTCCTTTGTTTTTTTGTCAACTATCCTAACAAATTCATTCCTTGACGGCGCCTGCGGCAAGGCCGGACTGCCAGTACTTCTGCAGGCACAGGAACGCGATGACCAACGGGACGATCGTGATCAACGAACCCGTGACCACCAGGTTCTGGATCGCCTGGCCGCCCGCGGTGCTCGCCTGGTCCTTCCACTGGTTCAGCCGATCGTCAGCGGATACCAGTTCGAATCCTTCAGCATGATCAACGGCAGGAAGTAGTTGTTCCACGTCGCCACGATCGTGAACAGGGCCGTCGTCACGATCCCCGGGGCGAGCAGCGGCAGGGATACCTGGAAGAACGTGCGGAACTCGCCGGCGCCGTCCACGCGGGCGGCTTCGAGCAGCTCGGTCGGCACGGCCTGGTCGGAGAAGATCCACATCAGGTACAGGCCGAACGTCGACACCAGGCTCGGGATGATCATGGCCCACGGGGTGTTCGTCAGGTTCAGCTTGGCGAACAGCAGGAACTGCGGCACGGCCAGGGCGATGCCCGGCACCGAGATGGCGCCGATGATCACCGCGAACACGGCCTTGCGTCCCGGGAAACGGAACTTCGCCAGGCCGTACCCGCCCATGATGGCGAGCAGGGTCGCGCCGCCGGCGCCCACGACCACGTACAGGATCGTGTTCAGGAACCAGCGTCCGAAGATGCCGTCCTGGTAGGTGAACACGGTCTTGATGTTGTCCCACAAAGCGAACGTGCGGCCGAAGCCCAGACCGAACGTGGACGTGAAGTCCGCCTGCGTCTTCGTGGCGTTGATCAGCAGGTACACGAACGGGAACAGGCAGTACACCGCGAACAGCGCGCACACGATGGTCAGCAGCGTGCTCCTGCGCGGGTTCGCCACGTTCGCGAAGCCGGACTTCGCAGCCCTCTTGCGCTCGGCCTTCTCGTCGCGCGCGACCCTCTTGAGGCGTTCCTTCTCGGTCTTTTTTCGCGGCCTTCTCCTGGGCTTTGAGCTCCTGAGCGGTGAGCCTCTGCTCCGTGCCCGCGGCGATTGTTGCGTCACTCATTTTCGATGCTCCTTAGCGTTTCTTCCCCTATATGCGGATGGTTCGCGCCACCGGGCGTACTTCATCTGCTCCTTCATGCTGTTGAGCTGCACCGCGTACGCGATCGCCATCGTGATCACGGCCATCGTGATCGCCAGGGCGGCGGCGTAGTTCGACTGGTTGCCCGCGAAGCTCAGGTTGTACGCGTACATGTTCGGCGTGTAGTACGTGGTGATCGAGTTGCCCGGCACCATGTTCTGCAGGATGCTCGGCTCGTTGAACAGCTGGAACGAGCCGATGATCGAGAAGATCACCGTGATCGCGAGCGAGCCCTTCAGTTCGGGCAGCTTGATGGACTTGACGATCTGCCACTCGGACGCCCCGTCGATCGATGCGGCCTCGTACAGCGAATGCGGGATCGTGGACAGCGAGCTGTAGAAGATCAGCATGTTGTAGCCCGTGAACTCCCACGTCACGATGTTGCCGATCGAAGCGAGCAGCACGTTCGGGCTCAGCACGTCGAGGTTCGTGCCCAGCCAGTCGTTCAGCGAGCCGACCAGGCCGTACTTCGCGCCGTACATGAAGCCCCACACCAAAGTCGACACCACGGCCGGCACCGCGTACGGCAGGAACGTGGAGATGCGGAAGAACTTCGCGCCGTGCAGCTTCATGGAATCCAACGCCAGGGCCATCGCCGCCGACAGGAACAGCATGACCGGCACCTGCACGCACGTGAACAGCGCGACCCTGCCGACCGAGCTCCAGAACTGCTGGTCGTGGAACAGACGAATGTAGTTGCTGATTCCCACGAACTTCGTGCCGCCGATCATCTGCTTCTGGAAGAAGCTGATGTAGATCGCGTACAGAATCGGGATCACGAACACGAACACGAACACCAACGCGAACGGCCACATGAACTTCCAACCACGCCAATCCGCCTTGTGTTTATTGACACGCACGGTTGCCGAATGCAGTGGCATATTGGCAACAACTTCCGTTGCTGACATCATTCCTCTCCTTCGAGGCAATACCATTTCACAGGGCAATTTACACCCCCGTAAAACAGCTCCTTCCAAATGTTTGCGTTATCATAATAACACCATATTCCAAAAGTGTCTACTTTTCGCACATTCTAGACCACATATTCACTTCATCGAACAAATTGCATGGTGACGAAAACAATACAGAAGTAAGCATGTAAAATTAAGCACAGTACGCATTTTCGTTCGGAAGGTAGATACACATGGCACGCAACTCAGTCTCGCTGCAAGACGTCGCCAGGGAAGCAGGGGTTTCACCGCAGACCGTTTCCCGAGTGGCTAATGGGAGCGATGCCGTACGCCCAGCGACGAAACTTAAGGTCGAGGCAGCCATGGAGCATCTCGGATACAGGCCGAATTATGCGGCACGTGCTTTGAAAAGCGGACATTTCAACAATGTTGGTGTACTGCTTTCGCATATGTCGGCCTACGGGAACTCACGTATCCTCGAAGGCATCACTACAGCGGCCGCGAATAGCGGCTATTCCATCACCATTCGCCCCTTGGATAACCTGCAGGATCAGTCACTCGCCGGCGCACTGAAACTTGTGGAAGGCCTCCCCCTCGATGGTGCAATCGTGATTATGGAACGCGATTTCACCGACTTCAACCAGTTCAAGCCATCCGACAACCTACCTGTAGTGCTTATTTGCGAGGAACCGGCAAACCACTGCCCCACCATCGATTCGGACTCGTATGGTTGCGCCACTGCAGCCGTGGACTTTTTCCTGTCGAAGGGGCATAAAACTGTGTACCACATCGCAGGCCCCACCGTTTCACGCGCAGCACAGAGCCGCATCAGAGGGTGGCGCGACGCATTAGCGCAAGTCGGCATTCCCACACCACCCATGTATTACGGCGACTGGGAAGCAGATAGCGGCTACCAAGCCGGATTGGCCTTGGCTCACGAAAAGGATTGCACCGCAATTTTCGCAGGCAACGATCAAATGGCATACGGTGCCATGCTTGGCCTGAGGACAGCAGGAAAGCGCGTTCCCGAAGATGTCAGCATCATCGGTGTGGACGATTCACTCCGCGGCGTTGTGCCCCGTCTTGAACTGACCACCATACGGCTCAAGCTCAGAACTGTGGGAAAAGAGGCTTTTTCCATGATCGAGCAACAATGCAATGGCAAAAAAGTGCCTTCTGGAATCAAGAAACTTATCACCCCCGAATTCATCGACCGCGGATCCGTGGCGGAACTCGACTAATCGCAATATCTCGCGACTTTAATCAACGCAATCAATCAAATCAGCCAATACGAAAAGCGCCTCTCCAGCGTGGGTGAACCACGTGGGAGAGACGCCTTCTAGATTGAACGAAAAGCTGAAATCGGGTGAAATCAGGCTTCGATGCCGAGCTGCTGACGTTCCTTCTTGGAATACATGAACGCCGGAAGCTGACGGCCCTGCTTGAGCCAAGCATGATATTCGGCGGTCGCCGCAAACTCCACGTCGGAAGCGGAATTCAGACAGGTCTCCACGGAATCCTGGATGACGCCGATGATGAAGCCAACGCCCACCACCTGCATGGCGATGTCATTGCTGATGCCGAACAGCGAGCAGGCCATTGGAATAAGCAGCAGCGAGCCACCGGCCACACCGGAAGCGCCGCATGCGCCGAGCGCCGACACCACAGACAGCAGAATGGCGGCCGGCAACGAAATCTGAATGCCCATCGTATTAGCGGCGGCCATGGCCATGATGGTGATGGTGATGGCGGCACCGTTCATGTTGATGGTTGCGCCCAACGGAATGGACACGGAATACATGTCTTTATCAAGACCAAGCTTCTCGCACAGCTGCATGTTGACCGGAATGTTCGCAGCAGAAGAACGCGTGAAGAATGCGGTCAGGCCGGATTCCTTGAAGCAGCGGTACACCAGCGGATACGGGTTGCGATGCAGGTACAGGAAAATGACCAGCGGGCCGAACACGAGCACCATCAGCAGCATGGTGCCGACGAGCAGGAGCAGGAGGCTACCGTACTCGGTGAAGGCCGCCAAGCCGTTTTCGGAAACGCTGGTGAACACCAAGCCCATAATGCCAAACGGGGCGAGATTGATGACCCAACGAATCACCTGAGACACGCCATCGGCCACATTGGCAAGGAACGCCTTGGAGCTTTCATTGGCAATACCCTTCATGGCAAGACCGAACAGGCAAGCCACATCAGAATGCAGATGTAGTTGCCGTCGATCATGGCCTGAATCGGATTGGCCACGATATTGGTCAGCAACGTCTGCACAACCTCGCTCAAGCCCTGCGGCACCACATCAGCGTCAGCGGCATCGCCCAACGATATGGTCTGCGGGAACATGCGAGACGTCAACACCGCCACGACGGCGGACAGGAACGTGGTGAACAGATACAGGAAAAGCACCGTGCCGAAACGGCCGTCAAGCTTGGAATTGCCTTGAGCCAAAGCGCTTGCCACCAGCACAAACACCAGAATCGGAGCGACGGCCTTCAATGCGCTTACGAACAGGGTGCCGAATTCGCCGATCCACATCATATGCGGAACAACCAATGCCAGTGCGGTACCTGCGATAAGACCGACGATAATGCGAATAATCAGTGATACGCCGTTATATTTGTCGGCAACGCCACGAAGCGCTTTTGAAATATGGTTCATATTCTCTCTCGTTCTTTCCAGCCGGCTTGCCTTTGCCAGCCAGCACAACAAGAGCACATCCTAATCACGCTCGATAACACGAAATGTAAAGTGTCCAATTATAGGGACGCGCAACTTCAACACGCCATAGCGAAGCGAGCAAATATGAGTACAGCGATGGACAGTTTTTATATATCTTGATTCAGCGAGCAATACCTGCTGATCAGACTGTTAATCAGCCAAGCGGCACTTTCGAAACGAATGTACGAGGCTCTCCCGTCACTGGATCGTCGAAGCGTAACTCACGAGCACTAATTCCAACGGCTGCGAGAAATCATCGTAAGAACGCTGCACAATATTCGGATAGAAATCATCGCCCAAAATCGGCAATCCCAACGAATTCATATGCACACGCAACTGGTGCGTTTTGCCGGTTTTCGGGTGCAGCACGTAATTCACATATGCTTTGCCGTCGATGCAACGTACCGTGCTTCCCCGCTCAATCAACGTTTTGCGCATTGATGGTTTCCGGAATTTCGTACGCCTGAAGTCGCCCGCGATCCTTGCAAATATGCGATGCTCGGATTGCCGGAAAGGGTTGATGCCTGTCGATTCTTACGATTGTTCCATATTGCGGATGCTGTTCGGGGGCAAGTGGCGCCAAACATTCATAGGTTTTGATGGTTTTGCGATTCTGGAACAGCATTTGGTAAGCGCCACGCAATTCCGGTTTACGCACAAATACGATGATGCCTGCGGTAAGTCGGTCCAAACGGTGCGCGGGAACAATATCAGGTTCGCCATACTGTTCCCGAAGTCGAATCAACGCGGTTTCGCGATACCACATGCCGCGCGGTGTGGTGGCGAGAAAATGCGGTTTGTCAACCACGATAATCGCATCGTTCTCGTAAAGAACCTCACATTCGAACGGAATGTGAGGTTCTTCCAGAACGTAACGATGCCTCTTCTGCTGACGCTGTTGACGCATCGTATGAACGATTACTCCACGGTGACGGACTTGGCGAGATTACGAGGCTTGTCAACGTCGTAATTCTTCAGCTTGGCCATGTCCATGGCGAATAGCTGCAGCGGCACCACGTCCACCAGCGGGCTCATCAGCGTCGGGCAGGCCGGACGCCAGAACACCACGTCCGCATAGCGTTCAACATCGGGGTCGTTCTCTTCGGCCACGGCGATAATGTACGCGCCACGGGCCTTGACCTCTTCGATACCGGAAATAACCTTGGCGTGCAGCACATTGCGGCCACGTGCCGGCGGCACAATGAACACTACCGGTTCGCCTTCGTCCACCAATGCGATCGGACCGTGCTTGAGCTCGCCGGCCGCGAAACCTTCGGTGAAGGTGTAGGCGATTTCCTTCAATTTCAACGCGCCTTCCATCGCGACCGGGTAGCCGACATGACGGCCCAGGAACAGGAAGGACTTCGCATCGACCATCTGCGCGGCAGCATCATGCACGGTCTTGGTCTGCGTATCAAGAACCCACTGGATCTTGCGAGGCATGTCTTTGAGGGAATCCAACGCCTGCGCGATCTCGTCGCGGAACATCGCGCCCTTGACCTGCGCCAAATACAAGCCAAGCACGTAGGCGGCAGTAATCTGCGCCACGAACGCCTTGGTGGAGGCGACCGCCACTTCCGGACCAGCGTGCGTGTACAGCACCGCGTCGGATTCACGCGGAATGGACGCGCTGCGTGTTGCAGATGGCCAGCACCTTCGAACCCTGCTCACGCGCGTGACGCAATGCCATCAGCGTGTCCATGGTTTCACCGGACTGCGAAATGGCCACCACCAACGTGCGCGGGGTGAGAATCGGATCACGATAACGGAATTCGTGGGCAAGCTCCACTTCCACCGGAATACGCACCCAATGCTCGATGGCGTATTTGGCCACCATGCCCGCGTAGGCGGCGGTACCGCAGGCGATGACGATAATCTTGTCGATCGCCTTGAAATCATGCTCGTCGATGCGAACCTCGTCAAGATTGAGATTGCCGTCCTTGCCAAGACGTCCCAACAGCGTGCGCTGCACCGCCGCCGGCCCTTCGTGGATCTCCTTGTCCATGAAGGAGTCCCAACCGCCCTTTTCGGCCGCGGAAGCATCCCAATCCACGGTATAGGTCTTCGGATCGGCCACGATGTTGCCCATGAAATCAGACACCACAACCTTATCGGCGGACACCATCACGGCCTGATCCTGGTCGATTTCCATGGCACGCTTCGTGTAGGCGACGAACGCGGCCACATCGGAACCGAGAAAATTCTCACCTTCGCCAAGACCAACCACCAGCGGCGAATCATGGCGAGCACCGACCACGATACCCGGCTGACGGCAGTCGGTGGCGAGAATCGTGAACGCGCCTTCCAGCATGCGCGCCAAGCGTCGCACGGCCTTGAACAGATCAGGCTTGCCGGTTTCCTCAACGATTTTCTCGCTGATTTTGCCTAGCAGTTTCGCCGCGACCTCCGTATCGGTTTCCGATGAGAAACGGTAACCTTCCGTCTGCAGATCAAGACGCAGCTGAGAGGCGTTTTCGATGATGCCATTATGAATGATGGCGACCTTGCCGTCACGCGAAGTATGCGGATGCGCGTTGATGTCATTCGGCACGCCGTTGGTGGCCCAACGGGTGTGGCCGATGCCCACGGTGGCCATCGGCATTGGATTGCGTTCCACGTCTTCGATTAGATTGGCGAGACGCCCCGCCTTCTTACGCACTTCCACATGATCCATGCCGGGCGCGGTCAGCGCCACACCGGCCGAATCATATCCACGGTATTCCAAACGCTGGAGGCCTTGGAGGCACACTTCCAACGGCTTGCCGCACGCGGTTTCCACATTTCCTGCATATCCTACGATTCCACACATAACACCTCAGCTTATCGGGTAATGGTGTCATTTTCGAAACGAAACCGTCTCATCGCGCTGAACCTTTGATATATGAACACAAAAATCCCCATGCTGACAGTTTTCAACATGGGGATTTTCTCAGCCATTCCCTTGATCGCAATCCTTACGACGAAGAGATGTCTGATTCTTACGATTATGCTTGCGGCGATTTACAGCACGTGCTGCAGGAGTCCTTGAATCGTGGTTCCTGCGGATTGTCGATGATTTCAGGACCGCCCTGTTCCACAACAACACCGCCGTCCATGAATACGATCTGATCGGCGACTTCGCGCGCGAAGCCTATTTCATGGGTGACAACCACCATGGTCATGCCTTCTTTCGCCAAAGACAGCATGACGTTCAGCACTTCGCCCACCAATTCCGGATCGAGTGCGGAAGTCGGCTCGTCGAACAGCATGATTTCCGGCTTCATGGCAAGCGCACGGGCGATGGCCACGCGCTGCTGCTGGCCACCGGAAAGCTGTGCCGGATAGTGATCGAGGCGATCGCCCATGCCCACGCGATTCAGCTCTTCGATGGCAAGCTTGCGGGCTTCCTTTTTATCCATGTGCTTGACGTGGACTGGCGCTTCCATCACATTTTCGAGCGCCGTCATGTGCGGAAACAGGTTGAACCTCTGGAATACCATGCCCAGTTTGGAACGCTGCTCGGCCACTTCCTTGTCGTTCAGGGTCTGCAGCACCTGCTTGCCGTCCTTGTCGACGTACTTGTAGCCGATCATTTCGCCGTCGACGTCGATTTCGCCGCCGGTCAGCGTTTCCAACTGGTTGATCAAACGCAGGAACGTGGATTTTCCGGAACCGGAAGGTCCCAGAATCACCGTCACCGAGCCGGGCATAACCGTCATATCGACGCCCTTGAGCACGTGCAGGCTACCGAAAGCCTTATGCACCTGCGTGGCCTTCACTGCGGGAACAACACCGTTGGTGGTTGGTTCAGTCATTGCTCACTCCCCTCACGCGGTCATGCCCGCGAACGTTGCCTCGTTCTGCTTGGCGATATCGTCTTTCGGTTCGCCTTCGGTTTTGCCCGGCAGCGGCGGCTGCTTGCCACGCGCGCCGGCCGGTCGCGCATCGAAGCCCTTGCCGAAATGCTTCTCCAAGCGAGACTGCAGCACCATCAGAATGGAGGTGATCACCAAATACCAGATGCAGGCCACGATCAGCAGCGGAATCGGCTTGTACAGTCGGGTTGCGATTGCGGTGGTGGCGAACTGCAGTTCCAGCGTGAACGGCACGGCGTTGACCAGCGAAGTGGTCTTCAACATGCCGATGAACTCGTTGCCGGTCGGCGGAATGATGATGCGCATGGCCTGAGGAAGCACCACACGACGCATGATCATGGAACGCTTCATGCCCAGTGCCTTGGCCGCTTCGGTCTGACCCGGATCGACGGCTTCAAGACCCGCACGCACGATTTCGGCCAGATATGCCGCTTCGTTCAATGCGAGACCCAGCCATGCCGCGTTAAACGCGGTAATGACGGACTGCGAGTCAATGCTCCAGAATTCAATGGAAGTGAACGGAATGCCCACGCCGATGCGAGGCACCAACACGGCGAACAGACCCCAGAACACCAGCTGCGTATACACAGGGGTGCCACGGAAGAACCAAATGTAGAACCAGCTCACGCCACGCAGCACCGGATTGATGGACTTGCGCATTACGGCCAGAATCACTGCCAGAATAATGGCGATGACCATGGAGATGACCGTCAGCAGCAGCGTGTATTTGATGCCTTCGAGCACATTCTCGTTGAACAGGTACTTCCAGACCACATTCCATTCGAAACGCGGATTGGTAATCAGGCCCTGCAGCAGCATGGCGGCGAGCAGAGCGACGATGACCGCCGCCACAATCGGGCCCGTACGCTTAACCGGCAGCGCCTTGATGCGATTCGGAATATCGAGGCCGTCGCCGTCGATTTGTTTCTTCGCCATGATGCTTCAGTTCCTTCGTTGTTGATGTAAATAGTGGGGATGAAATCAGTCGAGATCGGTCGGGTTGATCTCAGCCTTGTCGAGAGCGCCGGATTCCACACCCCAATGCTTGAGGATCTTCATATACGTACCATCGTCCATCAGCTTCTGTACGGCCTTCTGCACGGCTTCAGCAAGCTGGGTGTTGCCCTTCTTGACAGCGATGCCCTGCTTGGCCACACCTTCGACGTCACCCAAGGCTTCAAGCTGTCCGTCGGTCTGGGAGATGGCATAGCCGGCGACCGGAGAATCGGCATAGAACGCATCGGCCTTGCCCGTAGCCACTGCGGTGGCCGCTTCGGCCTGACGCTTGTACGACATCACTTCGGCCTTGTTATCGGCCTCGCATCCTTTGGCGATGGTGTTGGCTTCCTCTTCCTGCACGGTGCCGGTCTGCACCGCGATCTTCGCGCCGCACATGTCGGAAGTGTCAAGCTTCTTCGGATTGCCCTTCTTCACGGCCCACGTGGAACCTGCACGGTAGTAGCTCACGAAATCCACGGACTGCATACGCTCTTCAGTGATGGTCATGGCGGTGATGCCCAGATCATACTTGGAGCCAATGGAAGGAATGATGGTGTCGAACATGGAAGACACGATGTTTGGCTTCAAACCAAGCGTCTTGGCGATGGCCTTGGTCATGTCGATATCATAGCCGACCGGAGTCTTGCCGTCTTCGGCATAGAATTCAGCCGGAGCGTACGAAAGCTCCATACCGGCGGAAAGCTCGCCGTCCTTCACCAGATCGCCGGACGGAACCAGCTTGGCCAGCTCGTCATCTTTTTTAATGGTGCTGACATCGTAACCGGTGGTAGTGTTCGACGAATCCGACGAATCGCCGGAATTGGACGCATCAGAGGTGCCGCAAGCGGCAGTGGAAAACAACATCGCCGCACTCAGCGCAAGCGCCACAACGGACTTGATCTTCAAAGACATGGTACGCATATCCTTCTTCTTATCTCTTCATTGCCATACCGAAAATCTCAACGCCATTCGGTTGCAGAGAACCTCAGTATCTCAAATAGGCACGATAAGAGCGCAATGCTACATGTACGTTACATTGCGCAAACCTTACGTATCAGCCAAGAATCGCGCAATGTAGCTCCGTCGAATCACGGAAGATCCATATACGAAAACGGAAGACACGCGGATTTGACCCGCATGCCTTCCGTCATATCGGCGTCACAGTATCGCCGTGTGCGATGTCTGCCTTACGTTTGATCGTTCAGCCGAGGTCAGTCGGATTGATTTCGGCTTTGTCGATCGCTCCGTTCTCCACGCCCCAATGCTTGAGGATCTTCACATACGTGCCATCATCCATGAGCTTCTGCAGTGCGGCCTGCACCGCCTTGGCGGTATCGGAATCGCCCTTTTTGATTGCCACGGCCTCCTTGGTCACGCCGACATCCTCGCCGAGGGCTTCCAACGTGCCTTCGGTTTGCGGCACGACCTCAAGACCGAACATATTGGCGAGCGCCTTCGCGATATCAACATCGAAGCCGACCGGGGTCTTGCCATCCTCCGCAAGGAATTCGGCGGGAGCGTACGACGTGTCCATGCCGACGGTGAGCTTGCCGTCCTTGGTGACTGATTCCGGCAGCATCGCGGCTATATCGTCATCCTTCGTCACGCCGGAAACGTCATAACCGGTGGTGTTCGACGACGACTCAGAATCACTGGAAGCCGCGGAATCGGACTTTTCCGATGTGCCGCACGCACCCAACGAAACGATCATGGCGGCGCTTAGTGCAAAAACAGCGAGTTTCCTCAGATTATTGAAAGCCATCGCGGATCCTCTCTTCATTCCAACCGTATGAATACGGCCGAACCGAAGTCCTGCAGGCACCATAGAAAACGATTGCTACGGCCACGTTAATAGTACGCAAACTCTATTCGATATGCCGTTTTTCCTTACGAAAAAGCGGGTTTTGCCATATCACAATATGATCAAAACCCGCTTTGTTCCCAGCACGTCGCCAGTCATGCGATCATTGAACCGTCTCATCCGTGGACGGTTCAATCATGGAATTATTCGCGCCCGGCGTATTGATTTCCGACGTTTCGATGGCACCGTCCTCGACACCCCAATACTTAAGGATCTTCAGATACGTACCGTCGTCGATGAGCTTCTGCACGGCCTTCTGTACGGCCTCATCCATCTGGCTGTCGCCTTTTTTGATGACGATGCCTTCCGGAGCGACGCCTTCGACCTTGCCCAGCATTTCCAGCTGTCCATCGGTTTGCGCGATGGCATAGCCCGCAACCGGCGAATCGGCATAGAACACGTCGGCCTTGCCGGTGACAACGTTCGTGGTCACATCGGTCTGCAGCTTGCTGGAGATCACTTCAAGCTTATCCTTGCCGTCGGCCTCGCATTGCTTGGCTATCTTGTTCGCTTCGGTCTCCTGCATGGTGGCGGTCTGCACGGCCACCTTCTTGCCGCACAGATCGGACGTGTCGATCTTGTTCGGATTGCCCTTCTTCACGGCCCATGCCGATCCGGCATCAAAATGGCTTACGAAATCAACCGCTTCCAAACGTTCCTTGGTCACGGTGAACGACGAAATGCCGATATCGTACTTGGATCCGACCGATGGAATGATCGAATCGAAATTCGCGGTTTCCGGATCCGCTTCAAGGCCGAACACCTGCGCCAAAGCCTTGGCGATATCGACATCGAAGCCGACCGGGGTCTTGCCGTCCTCCGCAAGGAATTCGGCGGGAGCGTACGACGTGTCCATGCCGATGGTGAGCTTGCCATCCTTCGTCACATAATCGGGCAACAGTTTGGCGATGTCATCGTCTTTCTGCACCGACGAAACGTCATAACCCGTCAGTTCGCTCGATTTCGAACCGCTATCGGACGAAGCCGCATCGTCGCTTCCATCACTGGTGCCGCATGCCGCTCCAGCAAACAGCATCGCAACGCTCAGCGCACACGCGGCAACCGCCTTCAGACTTTTCTTTGCTTCCATATCCTTCTCCTATGTCTCGCTCGGTCTATTCGACCGAATCTGAACCATACACTAGAGAGGGCAAGCTACAAAAAGATTACGGCCACCGCTGTATATCAGTATGTGAAACCGGAAATTTTCCGGTTACCACTTATCGCACCTGCTTGTTGGCATATCGCATGGCACGCAAGGCCTCACGCTTGTCTTGCTCCTCGCGCAATGCCTGACGCTTGTCGAATTCCTTCTTGCCTCGTGCCAATGCGATTTCCGCCTTGACTCGACCGTCTTTGAAATACAGGCTCAGCGGAATGATAGTGAAACCCTTGGCTTGGCTTTGACGAGCCAGCTTGTCGATCTGCGCCGCGTGAAGCAACAGCTTACGCTTGCGCTTAGGGGCATGATTGTTCCACGTTCCGTTGAGGTATTCGGGAATATTGGCTCCCTCAAGCCACATTTCACCGCGACGGTCGATGGTAATGAACGATTCGGCCAGCGATGCGCGGCCTTCTCGAAGCGACTTCACCTCAGTGCCGGTCAACACCAGACCGGCTTCATACTTGTCTTCAATGGCATAGTCGTGGCGTGCCTTCTTGTTTTGCGCAATCGGCTTCACGCCTTGCTCCTTGGCCATGTCGGACCTCCTTTCCGGTTCTTCAAAGAAGTGTTCTGCAACGCAACAATCGACAATATCATGGGAGCGCGCCGCCCAACGATTCAGGCGGCGCGCTCCCGCGACACAACGCTCAAGGAAAGCTCAAAACGCTCCTTGATGAATCAGTGCACATACCAGAACTGGGACGCGTTGTACAGTGTGCGGTACGACACCACATATGGGCCACCAGCCGCGTTCATTTCGGAAATGGTGATGGTGTTGCCATTCACCGCTTCCACCACACCCACATGACCGTAGAAGCCATCGGCACCAGCCTGACCGGGCAGGAAGGAGATTGCCGCACCGACCTGCGGGCTATGATCCACGCGAAGACCATACGACGGTGCGGTAGCGTACCACTGGCCACCGTTACCCAAGTACGAGGGGGTTCCGATACCCATCTGTCTACGACGTTCGTACGCCCACCACGTGCACTGGCCGGCCACGTAGCCATTGCCGTAATCGCCATTGGAGGTTCCCTGACCGGAATTGTTATTGGTACTCGGCGCGGGAGCAGGCGTAGGAGTAGGCGTAGGCGTGGGAGCAGGCGTCACATTGTTGCCGCCACTATTGGTATTGTTGTTGCCTGGCCGGGTCTGCCCTTGATTGCCACCATTGTTTTGATTAGCTGCTGCGGCCTGCTCGGCTGCATACTGGCGGTTGAAGGAATCGACCTGTGACTGCAACATAACCGTTTGCGCCGCCTGTTTGGCCACGCTGCCGTTCAGCTGCGACTGTTGGCTTTCCAATTCGGCACGGCGGGTTTCGCCTTCTGCACGCAACTGGTCAAGCGAGTCGCGCTGGGTCTGTGCGGAAGCAGCAGCCTGCTGTGCGGAAGCGGCTTTTCGTCAGCTGCGGTTTTCAGATTGGCGATCTGCTTCTCGATTGCAGAAAGACGCTCGCTACGATTCATCGACGTATTCAACGTATTCGCCGCATCACTTGCCGCATTGGCTTCGGTACGGCTCAACGCATCACGAGACTGCATGGAATTAATGAATTCCTGAGTGCTCGTGGAACCTGTCACCACGCTCATCACAGTGGATGCATCGGAACCATGCAGGTCTTCACGAGCCATCTGTGCCACGGCCGCATGCGCGTCATCATAATCCTTGCCGGTCTGTTCGATCTGCGCTTCGAGGTTTTCCTTATCTTTTTGCGCGGCCTCCAAACGGGAAGCCGCAGCATCAGCTTCACTCTGTGCCGAAGCGGCAGTAGCATTTGCCTCATCGACTGCAGCTTGAGCTGCAGGAATTTTCGTATTTGTCAATTCATCCAGCTCGACGATCTTGTCGGCCAAATCAGACTTCACACCGGAAAGCTGTGAACGCAACTGGGCTTCACGCTGAGAGCTGGCAGCCTTCTTATTCTGGGCATTCACCAGATTGCTGTATGTATTGGCTTGCGCCTGCGGAACCGCAGACGAGAACGGGGCAATCGCCATCGTGGCGCACAAAGCCCCCGTTGCAAACACCGCGACGGCCGGTTTTAGAGCTTTCTTGCTTGTCATTCGGTCACTTGCCTCCCATCATTGGTTCCATACCATAGCATCCCATGCTTAAAACGCGACACAGATAAACGTATCCAATCCGTACAAAACGGAATGTTCTCAGGCTTTCAAATATCTATGCAACGACACTGTGGATGCAATCACCGACAACAGCACCGCTCCCGCAACCAAAATCGGCGAAATCCACAATACCGTCATCTGATTCACATATGGAATCCATTTCACGGAGGCTGCAAGCCAATCAGTGATAAATACCTTCACCAATGCCGATAAAGTAACGCAGGAAAGCAAGGAGCCGACCATTGATGCGATCGCCCCTTCAAGAATGAATGGCAGCCGAATGGTCCAATTCGAAGCACCCACCAAACGCATGATCTCCGTTTCGGTTCGACGTGACGCAGCAGACATGCGAATTGTGGTACCGGTCAGCATAATGGCGACGACCACCATCACCGCGGCCAATGCGGCGGTTGCAATGGTCGCACGATTCAGCACTGCGAACACCGGCTCAAAAATCTGCCGTTGATCACTGACGGTATCGACGCCCTCCTTGCCAGAAAGCACTTCGGAAACGACTTGATATTTCTCAGGATTCTTCAGTTTCAGCCACAATGAATCCTGCATATCGTCGGCAGTGAGCGTACGCCCCTGATATTCACCGTTCGGATATTGTTTGAGGAAAGTGTCGTTGTAGAAATCTTCCTTGCTTACAAAAGTGATTTGCGATACATCATCGGCAAGCTCGTTGCGAATGGTTTTCTGCAAGTCATTGATCTGAGTCTGCGTTGCCGCGGTTCCCGCGGTGCAGTTCACGGATTGGCTGGTGCCATCGGGACACATCCACACCACCACTTCAACCTTGGAATACCAATCGCCTTTGGCTTTGGTGATCTGCGCCTGAGTGAGCACCGATGCGCCGATAAACAGAAACGAGATGAATGTAACGAGCATCACTGAAAGCAACATGGGCACGTTGCGCTTGAGGCTGCTCCAGGTTTCGGAAAGAATGAAACGCAAACGCATCAGTCGTTCTCCTTGCTTTCGGACGTTTCATGCTGTTCATCGGATTGTTCGACGGATTTCGCCTCGCCACCGGCAGTCGCGGCGGGCGCTGCCGGAGGAGCCGGAGGCGCGGGCGGAGCGGGAGGCATCGGCAGTGCCGGAGGAGCGGGAACCGTTGGCTCCGCGGATTGCTCGTTTTCAGCCGCTTTGCTTGATTCCATGCCTGTATCAGGCGAAGAGCCAGTCGCGTCGGCATTGGCTTCGGTCTGCGAACGTGCAGCCGAATCGGCATGCTCCTGTTCGGCAAGATCCTCAAGTTTCAGTCCCTTGCCCCAGGTCAGCGTAGTCTCCACCGGAGCGAACGCCTCGCCATAACGACCGGTGCGACCGGAATGCACGGAATTGGCGAGACGCGCGATGCCCGCATCACCATTGCCGCTGTGGATGGCCGCAGCTACGGCATCAACCGCGTTCGCCGCGGTTTCGGCTCGCGTCGCGCCTTCCACGTCCACCGCCTCATCGGAAAAATCAGACATTTCAAGCGCGCCCCGGCGCACGATATTTCGAGTCGACGTCGCCGCCGTTCAACGCCTGATGCGATTTGGATTCGACTTCGGCATCCGGGAAGTACAGTGCGGAATCGTAGGATCCCTGCTGCTCGTCACGCACGATTTTGCCGGTATGCAGTTCGACCACACGCTTGCGCATGGAGTTGACGATTTCCTCGTTATGCGTTGCCATGACGATGGTGGTGCCAGTGCGGTTGATGGCGTCCAGCACTTCCATAATGCCCAGCGATGTGGTCGGATCGAGATTTCCAGTAGGCTCGTCGGCCAGCAGAATCTGCGGATGGTTCACATACGCTCGCGCAATGGCCACACGCTGTGCCTCACCGCCGGAAAGCTCGTGCGGATAGTTGTTTTCCTTACCGGTGAGACCGACAGTCTGCAGCACTTTCGGCACTAACGATTTGACGGTGGAACGGCTTGTGCCAATCACTTCAAGCGCGAACGCCACATTCTCCCATACCGTTTTGTTGTTGAGGAGTTTGTAATCCTGGAAGATAAAACCGATGGAACGACGGTAATGCGGCACCTGCCTTGACGACAGGCGCCTCAAATCATTACCTGCGACGCGAATCTCGCCATCCGTGACCTCCTCCTCGCGCAGCAACAGGCTCAGCAATGTGGTTTTGCCGGAACCTGAAGCGCCCACGAGGAACACGAAATCCCCTCGATCAATGTCGAGATTGATGTCATCCAAGGCAGGCCTGGTGCCTTTCGGATACACCTTGCTCACATGTTCAAGCGAAATCAGCGCCATCGTCGTACCCCTCCACTATGTGCTGTTCTGATTACGGTAATCGTGGTTTTAGGCGTCCGCCTCTTCGGCCGCCGCGCGACGCTGCTCATGACGCCAACGGATGCCGGCCTCAATGAACGCGTCGATATCGCCGTCGAACACGGCCTGGGTCTGCGAAGTCTCATAGCCGGTGCGCAGATCCTTGACCATCTGGTACGGATGCAGCACGTAGGAACGCATCTGGTCACCCCAGCTGGCCTTGATATCGCCGGCGAGCTCCTTCTTCTTCTTGGCTTCCTCTTCGTGGCGCAGCACCAACAGTCGGGACTGCAGCACGGCCATGGCAGCGGCACGGTTCTGGATCTGCGAGCGCTCGTCCTGCATGGTCACCACGATGCCGGTCGGAATGTGGGTGATACGCACCGCGGAATACGTGGTGTTCACGCCCTGACCGCCAGGGCCGGAGGAGCAGTAGGTGTCAACGCGGATTTCGGAATCGGGCACGTCGATGTGATCGGTCGCCTCAACGAGCGGCACCACTTCCACTGCCGCGAAGCTGGTTTGGCGACGGCCTTGGTTGTCGAACGGGGAGATACGCACCAAACGGTGGGTGCCGCCTTCCACGCTCATGCGACCATACGCATAAGGGGCATCCACCTGGAAGGTGGCGGACTTGATGCCCGCCTCTTCGGCGTAGGAGGTGTCCATGACCTTGGCCTTATACCCATTGCGCTCCGCCCAACGCAGGTACATGCGCAGCAGCATCTGAGCGAAGTCGGCGGCATCCACACCGCCCGCGCCGGAGCGGATGGTCACCACTGCGGAACGTTCGTCATATTCGCCGTCGAGCAGGGTCTGGATTTCCATGTCGGCCAGATCGTTCTGAATGCTTTCGACTTCGGACTGCGCTTCCGCCAACGTGTCGGCGTCTTCTTCCTCCTGACCCAATTCCACCAACGTTTCGACGTCGTCGATGCGCTGGCTTGCGGAAGCGAGACGCTTCAGCTGGGACTGCACTGCCGACAGTTTGCTGGTCACTTTCTGCGCGTTTTCGGGATTGTCCCACAATCCCCGGTTCGGCCGCCTGAACTTCAAGATCTTTGGCCTGCGCGGTCAGTCGGTCGACGTCAAGCGCCTTGGAAATCGACTCGTATTTGGCGCGCGCCTCGCCGATTGCCTGGGAAAATCAAATTCTGCCATCGTTTACACCATACATTTCTTTATGCGTTCTTTATATTCTGTCATGGAGCCTCATACGGCTTTCGCACAATCCTCAACTTCTTCCACGTACCCACATACTCGTTCCCATCCTGCCGAGCCGCGAACCAGTCTCGTTACGTATGGGATTGCAGGTCCGGGGAGGATCATACCGGACCAAAGGCGTCAAAGACCTGCGTAGATAGCAGGAATAACCAGACTCAGCAGCATCGCCGCAGCGATGACGATGCACACCGCCCGCACCATGGTGCGGCGACGGCGTTCTCGCTGCTCGCGTTCGCTTCTGTAGTCACTCACGGGGTACTAGTATAGGCAAGGCCTTCTACTTATTATCTTTCGGCGATCTCACCATATTTTGCCGCATCGCAATCCTGCCATATCATACTCGCGAACCTGTGTACGCATTACGCGACATTGATTGCACGTCATTTATGATACGGTTCGCCGGCATTGATTTTGTATGCACGATACAGCTGTTCAAGCAGAATAACGCGCATTAATTGATGAGGAAAAGTCATTTTGGAAAAACTCAGCAGGTAGTCGGCCCGTTTCACAATCGTTGGGTCAAGTCCGAGCGATCCGCCGATGATGAGTTGGATATGGCTGGTGCCATGCACTCCAAGACCGTCGATTTTCTGCGCAAGTTCCTCGCTGGTCAGCTGCTGGCCTTCGATGGCGAGCGCGATGACGAACGCATCGTCGCGAATATGCTTGGCGATGCGTTCGCCTTCCTTGGCTTTGATTTGCCGTTCCACTCCCTCACTGGCATGCTCGGGTGTTTTCTCGTCGGCCACTTCGACGATGTCAAGCTTGCAGTATCGGCTGAGTCGTTTCGAATATTCGGCAATGGCGTCGCGCAGATATTGTTCCTTGACTTTGCCGACGGTAATGAGGGAGATTTTCATATTTGATATTTAGTTCTTGTGCAGTTTTTCGTTCAATTCGATGCCGGTCTTGCGATAGCGCGCTTCGATACGGCCGGACACGGAATTACGGATGAACAGGATGTTGTCTTTGCCGGAAAGATCGGTGCCCTTGACGGTTTCGAGCGGTTCGCCCGCCGCGACCTTGGCCTTGTCGTAGATGGTCACCTTGGTGCCGGCGGTCACATACAGACCGGCTTCAACCACGCAGTTGTCGCCGAGGGAGATGCCGATGCCCGCGTTCGCGCCAAGCAGGGAGTGCTCACCGATGGAGTTCTTAAGCTTGCCGCCACCGGATAGGGTGCCCATGATGGATGCGCCGCCGCCGATATCGGAACCGTTGCCGACCACAACGCCCTGGGAAATACGGCCTTCCACCATGGAAATGCCGAGCGTGCCGGCGTTGAAGTTCACGAAGCCGGCATGCATGACGGTGGTGCCTTCGGAAAGGTGGGCACCCAAACGCACGCGGTCGGCGTCGCCGATACGCACGCCGGTCGGCACCACATAGTCGACCATGCGCGGGAACTTGTCGATCGACAGCACGTTCACGTCCACCTTCGGCAATCCCGGAACGCACTGGTTAGCCGCGGCCATCACGTCAAGCTTGCGCAGCGCGAAATCCTCGACCGCGAACGGGCCATAATTGGTCCATACCACATTGTTGAGGGCTGCGAAAATGCCGTCCAGATTCAGGGTGTTCGGCTTGGCGAGACGCATGCTCAGCAGATGCAGACGCAGGTATGCGTCGGCTGCGTCTTCGATCGGTTCGTCAAGCTTCGACACAGTGAACACCGGAATGCGGCGCACGCCACGCGCATCGACGCCCTCATGGGCGAGATTGCCAAAATTATGGTTCGGGCGTGCCACCTCCTCCGGAGCCTCGCCAAGCTTCAGTTCCGGGTACCATACGTCCAAAGTGTTGCCGGCCGCGTCCACGCTGGCCAGACCCCAACCCCACGCAGTGCGCTGATCGGTCATTCTTCGCTCCTTCACAACAGTGATTGCATTACTTGCATGTTTCCGTGCAATACTTTAGCCGCAGGGCTTGGCGAACAGCATCACAAGTCCACGAAACAGCGAAAAAGCAACTATCGACGGTCGATCGGAGTGTAATCACGTTCGGTATAACCGGTGTACACCTGACGTGGGCGACCGATCTTGGTGTTCGGATCGGCAAGCATCTCACGATATTGCGCGATCCAACCGGGAATGCGCCCCAACGCGAACAATGTGGTGAACATCGACGGATCGAAACCGATCGCACGGTAGATCAATCCCGTGTAGAAGTCGACATTTGGGTACAGGTGACGAGACACGAAATACTCGTCGTTCAACGCGATTTTCTCCAATTCCGTGGCGACGTCGAACAGCGCACGCTCGTCGGCAGGCAATTTCAACGTGTCCGCGCGTTCCATGATCTTCTGCAGATACTTCTTGGCGATCGCGGCACGCGGATCGTACGACTTGTACACGCGGTGGCCGAGTCCGGAAATACGCTGACCGCTGGTTTTGGCGTCTTCCACGAATTCCTTGACGGTTTTGCCTGAATCGCGAATGGCTTTGAGCTGGCGGAGCACCGCTTCATTCGCGCCACCATGCAATGGGCCCGACAGCGCGTTGATGCCCGCCGCAACCGCGGAATACAGGTTGGCGTGGGCGGAACCGGCGATACGTACCACGGAAGTGGAGCAGTTCTGCTCATGATCGGCATGAATGATCAGCAGGCGTCCGAGCGCATGCACGTACAGCGGGTCGGACTCGAACGGCTCGTACGGCACCGCAAAGCACATGCGCAGGAAATCGTCGACATAGCCGCGCGAATAATCCGGATACAGCATCGGCTCATCGCGGCGACGGCGGAAAATGTAGCTGACGATGGTTCGTGCCTTTGCCATAATGATGGTCGCAGCCTCGTCAAGCTGGTCGGAATCATTGATATCAGTAGTGTCCGGATAGAAGGTGGCGAGCGCGTTGACCGCGGATGCCATCACGCTCATCGGATGCGCGGTGCGTGGGAAAGAACCCATGAAGGTACGGAAATCCTCACCCACCATCGTGCGATGGTTGATGTCGGAAATGAACCGGTCGTACTGCTCCTGATTCGGCAGTTCGCCATGACGCAGCAACCAGGCGACCTCAAGGAAATCGGATTGCTCACACAACTGCTCGATCGGGTATCCGCGGTAGCGCAGGATCGAGTTCTTGCCGTCGATGTACGTGATTTTCGATTCGCATTGCGCAGTCGTCAGGAAACCAGGGTCGAGTGTGACCCAGCCGTCGTTGCGCAGCGTGGACACCACGATGCCGTCCGCACCCGCCGTGGCTTCGACCACCGGCAGGGTGAAGTCTTTGGATTCCACACTCAGATTGGCTGTGGCCATACTTGCACGCTCCTTAACCGTTCGGAAGTATCGAACACTATATGGCATGCGCGTTTCCAAGCATGGTTTCGTCTCAAAATCAATCGATTGACATCCGATACTTCATTCCTGCAAGGCAAATAATTCGACTATTTCCGCGCGAAATTACGCATATAAAAGGCCGATGCCCGAATAATCGTGGGCATCGGCCTTCTTTTCGTACGCTTCGCTCCGTCGTATTGGAGCTTTGCCGCGTTTTACGCTACCGTCTGATCACTTGTCGCGAACGGTGAGAATCACCGGACCGTTGTCGGTGATGGCGATGGTGTGTTCGCTATGCGCGCCACGGGAACCGTCGGAGCTCTTCAGCGTCCAACCATCTTTCGGATCCTGGTAGATTTCGTCGGTGGTCTTGAGGAACCACGGTTCGATGGCGATGACCAGGCCCGGACGCAGCTTGTAGCCGTGGTGCGCGCGGCCATCGTTCGGCACATGCGGATCGCCGTGCATAATACGTCCGACGCCATGTCCGCCGAATTCAAGATTAATCGGATAGCCGTATTCGCGGGCCACATCGCCGACTGCCGCGGAAACATCACCCAAACGATTGCCCGGCTGCGCAGCGGCAATACCGGCCGCGAGCGCCTCTTCGGTGCACTTGATCAGGCGCAGATCCTCAGGATCCTTATGCTCGCCGACCACGAAGCTGATGGCGGAATCGGCAACCCAGCCATCGACGTTGATCGCCAGATCGAGGCTGACCAAATCGCCGTCCTTCAGGTTGTAATCGAACGGAACGCCGTGCAGTACGGCATCGTTCACGGAAACGCAAATATAGTGCGCGAACGGGCCGGTACCGAAATCCGGAGCATAGTCGACATAGCAGGATTCGGCACCCTTGCGATCGACGATGCGCTTGTGCACGAATTCATCGATTTCCAGCAGATTGGTACCGACTTTGGTAAATTCCTTGAGATCGCGCAGAATGCCGCCGACGAAACGGCCGGCCGGCTTCATCTCTTCGATCTCTTTCGGTGTTTTCAGTTCAATCATGCTTATAACCCTACTTCGTACGCCCTACAGTGCATGCGTTTCTTGCAATCAGGCAATCGCGTCTTACATACGAAATTGCACAATGACGATTATTCGTTTCAGATACACTGTTTTGTCACCAAAGATGGATAGTGTGAAGTCATGAGTACCACTTTGAATTCGGGTATCGATCCGGCATCGTTCTCCGCCGTGACCGGCCCTGCGCAAGATCTGTTCCGCTATGTCAACGGTCCATGGATCGACATGTATCGCCTTCCTGACGACCGTTCCCGTTATGGTTCGTTCGACAAGCTCGCCGAAGACGCCGAAAACCAGATTCGTGAGATTCTCGAAGACGACGACTGCCCTGCCGAGAAGTCCCACGCCCTGTATGCAAGCTTCCTTGACGTCGACGCCATCAACGCTTCCGGACTCGCCGCCATTGAACGCCAGCTTGAGGCCATTGATGCCGCTACCAGCAAAACCGAGCTCACCCGCGCTTTGGGCGCGATGAACCCGGCTGGCGGCCCTGACCTGATCGGCATTGCCGTGTATGGCGATCCGGGCGCTCCCGAAACCAACATCATCCATATTGAACAGTCTGGCTTGGGACTGCCCGATGAGGCGTATTACCGTGAAGACCATTATGCGCCGATTCGTGAAGCATACGCTGACATGGTGGCCAAGCAGTTGAAGAACGCGAAGCTCGCCGCCGATGACGAGCAGGCCGAAGCTCAAGCCCAGCGTTTCCTCGACGTGGAGACACGTATCGCCGCGAACCATTGGGACAATGTGGCAACCCGTGATTCGGTGAAGACCTATAATCCCACCGATTATGCGGAATTGAGCGCCATGCTCGCCGATTGCGATCTCGACACGTGGATCGACGCTTGGCAGACCGCATACGACCAGACTTCCGCCGCTCAGGTGCAGCCGCTTGATTTCCGAGGCATTTTCAACCATGCGGTAGTGCATGAGCCCAGCTTCCTCACCGGTCTTAACGCATTCTGGAAGGCCGCGGATCTCGACGATCTCAAGCTGTGGGCACGCGTGCATGTGATCATCGGCTCCACCTTGGAGTTGCCGCACGAATTCGATGAGACGAATTTCGAGTTCTATGGCAAGACGTTGTCTGGTCAGAAGCAGCAGCGCGTGCGTTGGAAGCGCGGCGTTTCGCTGGTCAACGGCATCTGCGGCGAGGATGTCGGCCGCGAATATGTGAAGAGGCACTTCCCCGAGTCGTCGAAGCAGCGTATGGAACAGCTGGTCGGCAATCTGATCGACGCCTACCGCGTGTCCATTTCCAACTCCGCCTGGCTTGGCGAAGAAACCAAGCAGAAGGCGTTGGAGAAGCTCTCCAAGTTCGTGCCGAAGATCGGCTATACGAACCATTGGCGTGACTATTCCGCGCTTGATGTGCACGAGAATGCCGGTTTTGCCGAGAACATGCGTGCCGCCAACCTGTATGAGACCGGCTATCAGCTGGCCAAAGTCGGCAAGAGCGTCGACAAGGACGAATGGCTGATGAATCCGCAGACGGTGAACGCCTATTATGAGCCGACCATGAACGTGATCGTGTTCCCGGCCGCCATTCTGCAGCCGCCGTTCTTCGATCCGAACGCCGAAGACGCCGCGAACTATGGCGGTATCGGAGCGGTGATCGGCCATGAGATCGGCCACGGCTTCGACGATCAGGGTGCCCAGTACGACGGCGACGGCAAGCTCAACGACTGGTGGACCGAAGAAGACAAGGCCAATTTCGAGCAGCTCACGCAGAAACTCATCGACCAGTACAACGCGTTCGTGCCAACGCAGCTTGCCGAAAAATACGCCGACGATCCAGCTCAGGCTCCACATGTGAACGGCGCTTTGACCATCGGCGAGAACATCGGCGACCTGAGTGGCGTGAACATTGCGCTCAAAGCATATGCGTTCGCTCTTGACGAGGCGGCAGGCCGTGAGAAGAACGGTTCCATGGAGTCCATTGAAGCTTCGCTGTCTGAAGCGCCGGAAATCGATGGTTTCACCGGTTTGCAGCGTTTCTTCCTCAGCTACGCGTCCATCTGGCGCACCAAGAATCGTGACGAGCTGGCGGAGCAGTATCTGCAGATCGACCCGCACTCCCCCGCCGAATGCCGCACGAACGGCATCGCACGCAACGTGGATCTGTTCTACAAGGCGTTCGACGTGAAGCCGGAGGACGGCATGTGGCTCGATCCCGATCAGCGCGTGCGCATCTGGTAACAAACCACATCATCGGCTGGCAATCGGAGCCAAGCATGCAAGGCATCGGTGCCGCCTAATATATGTCGCCGTCGAATTCCCCGGTATCTCCCGAGAATTCGGCGGCTTCGTCATCTTCGGGAACCACGATTTCGACCGGCGCCACACTGCCCTGCCTGACGAACGGATCGGCTCCCACACGCGGTTCCGTTCCTTTCGCTTCCGGCTGGTGCTGGTCGTTCGGCTTGACGAACTTACGCAACGTGGTGACTCCCCGGTTAAGGTCGTGCCCTGCGGCGCTGGCTTCCAGCACTATGCGTGACTGCGGTTTGCCGTTCTGATCGGCCCACGTTTCCGTGGCGAGCGCGCCCATCACGATAACCGGCTCGCCTTTCTTCAGAGATTGGCAGATGTTCTCGGATAGTTCCGGTACGCTTTCACCGTGACCCATGTGGTGGGAAGATCCTTCCATTGCTGTGTGCGATTGTCGAAATACCGTCTGGTGCTCGCCATTCTGAACGAACTGGCATGGGGCATGCCATCCTTGTTGAATTGCGTGGGATTGGCGCCCACATATCCGGTGATGGTGATGAGAGCTTGCTGTTGTGCCATGATCGGCCCTTTCTGTCGCATTGGTAATAAAGGGGCCGCGGAAAGCACCGATGAAGGTGCGAAAGCAACGCGCAGTCGGAGAAATGGGTTGCGAGAGAGGGGTTCTGCACGCCTTTCCGCTTCCTTGCGTTTCCGCGGTAGAACCACTATCCCCGATTCGACCATACTGGTACAAGCGCAACCGGCAAATGTGGATAAAGGACGCCGTTTCGGGCGAGTCGTGGATAGTCGGTGGATAAATCTCACTTATCCACCGCAATGCACTGCCGATATATGCATGGTTTTTCGTTTGTTTTCCCCATAAATGTTTTCCTCACAATCAGGCTTCCTCCTACCTGTTTCCAGATAAAAAAACGGAAGATTATGGCATATCCATAATCTTCCGTTTATATGGTGAAATAATCAGAAAAAATACGATTATTACTTCAGCAGCGCGGCGACACGATCGGCAATCACCCGGGCTGCGTCGGCGACAGGCACGGCTTCGGCGTTCTCGCCATTGCGATCACGCACTTCGATGGTGCCATTGTTGACAGTGTCGCGGCCTGCGACGGCGATCAGCGGCACGCCGATAAGCTCGGCATCCTTGAACTTGACGCCCGGGGAAACCTTCTTACGGTCATCGAAGATCACTTCGATGCCCTTGGCTTCCAGATCGGCGATCAGTTGCTCGGCGCTTCGAATGCAGCCGCATCCTTGCCGGTGGCCACCACATGCACCTGGGCGGGAGCGATGATGGCCGGCCATGCCAAGCCCTTCTCGTCATGGTGGGTTTCAGCGATACAAGCCATCACACGAGACACGCCAATGCCGTAGGAGCCCATCCACACCGGCACGGTCTTGCCGTTCTGGTCGAGCACCTTCAGGCCGAGCGCGTTGGAATACTTCAAACCGAGCTGGAACACCTGGCCGATTTCCACACCGCGTTCGAAGCTCAGCGGGCCGGAACCGTCCGGGCTCATGTCTCCGTGGCGAACCTGCACGGCTTCCACCACGCCGTCGGCTTCGAAGTCACGACCGTACACGAGATCGTAGTAGTCAACTCCGGCTTCATCGGCACCGGTGAACCATGCAGAACCGCGGGCGATATGCGCGTCAATGAGGTAACGCAACGCTTCGCCGGTTTCGTTGGCGTTTTCAGCCTTTTCACCGCCGCGAGCCTGCGGGCCAAACGCCATCGGGCCAATATAGCCCTTGACGAGTTCCGGATGCTTCTTCAGATCCTCGTCGGTGGCCTCTTCGATTTCAGCCGGAGTGAACTGCGCTTCAAGACGCTTCATGTCAACGGTACGATCGCCAGGCACGCCGACAACCACCAGTTCGCGCCACGGCTCGTCATGCTCGTCATCCTGCGGATGCATCACGGCGATCACCACGTTCTTCAGAATGTCGGAGCCTCCCACGCGCGGCCATCGGAACGCGGATGGTTGGCGTTGGCAAATTCAACCATCTGATCGATGGTTTCAGCATTCGGCGTCGGGCGCTTTTCAGCGGCCGGAGTGTTGCTGAAGTCGATGGATTCCGGTTCCGGAGTGGTCAGCGCCTCAACATTCCAAGCCTTGCCGCTCGGCGACTGTGCGAAGGTATCTTCACCGATTTCCATCGGGGCAAGGAACTCTTCGGATTCGAAACCGCCCATCGGACCTGCCATGGCGTGCACCGGCACATACTTCAAATCGAGACGGTTGAAAATACGCTCGTAGGCGCCACGCTCGTCCATATACGCCTTGACAAGGCCTTCCTTGTCAAGCGTGAAGGAGTAGGCATCCTTCATGATGAATTCACGGCCACGAATCAGGCCTGCACGCGGACGGAATTCGTCACGATACTTGGTCTGAATCTGGTAGAGGGTAACCGGCAGATCCTTGTAGGAGGAGTACAGGTCCTTGACCAGCAGGGTGAACATTTCCTCATGGGTCGGCGCCAGCAGGTAGTCGGCCTCATGGCGATCCTTCAAACGGAAGATGTTGTCGCCATACTCTTCCCAACGATGGGTGGCCTCATACGGCTCACGCGGCAGCAGACCGGAGAAGTGAACTTCCTGGGCGTCGATCGAAGCCATTTCCTCACGGATGATGTTTTCGATCTTGTTCAGAACATTCAGGCCCAGCGGCAGCCAGGTCCAAATACCCGGAGCGGCCTTGCGCAGGTAGCAGGCGCGCTGCAGAAGCTTATCCGATACGACATCGGCATCGGCGGGATCCTCACGCAGAGTGCGCAGGAACATGGTGGACATACGAAGTGCTTTAGTCATATGCCCAAAACTACTCAGGCAAGGGGACGTAAGCCCAATCCAACCACCCGTTCACCGACGTATGGCAACGCACGGACGGAACACAACAGTCATATCCGTCGAATCCCAAAAATCATCATACATGTCAAACAAGGCAATCGCCATACTAGAACAGCGCGTCCTGCGCGAACTCGTCACCGTCGGGAACGGCAATGTTCTGCCGGAACGCGGCGATGCCATCATGAGCCAACATATCGGATGCCTGCGCCGAGGCGAGACGCAACTCACCATCCAATCGCACCGCATCGGGCGAAACCAAGAACATGCGTTCGTTCACACCGTTCAAATACAGGCCTTGCAGGCCTTCCACACGAGACAGCGCCACATACCCCATGCCAGGCGCGAAGGTGCGCCGCAAATCCATCACCGCACGCTCGAGCGTCATACCTTGCGATTTGTGGATGGTGATCGCCCACGCACAGCGCAACGGCACTTGGTTGACGCTGGCGAGCACTGTGTCGCCGTCCATCATTTCCCAGCAATTCGGCTTCATGGTAACGATATTGCCGTTTTCAAATTCAACGATCGGCCATCCGCCCTTGTTTTCGGCGGCAAATCCGCGCACGGTGCCCAATGATCCGTTCACGAATTGGTGGTCGGTGTCGTTGCGTACGGCCATCACCGCAGCCCCGGTTTTGAGCTGCAAACGTTCGGGGGCAAGCATGTTCTTCTTCAAACGTTCCACCAGATTGACTGGTCCTGCGGCTTCGGCGAAATATTCGTGCGGCTCCTCGTTGATTTCGAACAGGCGCATGTCGTTGAGCGTGTCCGCCTGCTTGTTGACGGGAAACAGATTGACGGCCTGTTGACCAGGTTCGGGGATTGTGCCCAGTCTGGTGAGGAGCACATTGCGATCGTCGTCGTTCACGCAACCGTTGCGAATATCGGTCAATACGGTGAGCAGACTGCCGTCATCCTGACGATGCTGTTCGGTCAGGTAACAGATTGCGGGATTCAATTCCCGCCATACCAATGATTCGGTGACGAAACCATCTGGATTGAGTCCCGCTTTCGCATATCGTTCGCGGGAAGCCACGAATTCCGGGCTTGGTGTGACCAAATCGTGGTTGCGTCCACCCACACTCACTGGCGGAAGCTGGAAGAAATCGCCGGACAGCACCACTTGAAGCCCTCCGAACGGGCGTTGGTCACGTCGAATAATGCGGCACACCTGATCGACCATGTCGAACAGCCACGCATGCAACATGGAAACCTCATCGATGACGAGAATGTCAGCGCCCTGCAGCTTACGTTTGCGTCGGGTACGTATGGTTTTGATCAGATTGTCGGTGAGCGCGTTGGCAAGTCCGACACCGCTCCATGAATGAATGGTCTGCCCGTTGATATGCGTGGCCGCGATACCGGTGGACGCCGTCACCGACACCGCCGCACCTTCGGCACGGGCCTGACGCACGAACTCATTGAGCACGTAGGTCTTGCCAGCACCCGGCGCACCCGTCAGGAAGACGCTCGCGCCACTTTGCAGAATCGCCAATGCCTCAGCCTGCCGCATGCCGCACCGCCTTTCCTGTTCAATCGACCATCAATTTCGAAGAAACGGCTTCCTTACGCAATCAGTTTGTCGACAACCTGAAGCACCCCGTGATCGGCATTGGATGGAGCCACAAAATGCGCGGCTTGTTTCAACGCGGGGTGCGCATTGCCCATGGCGAACGACCACTGCCCTGCCGAAAGCATCTGCAAATCGTTGAGATAATCGCCAAATACCGCCGTTTGGGCCGCAGTGACGCCAAGCACGCGCTGCAACGCTTCGACGCCCTGTTTCTTATTGGTTGTAGCATTCATGATGTCGACCCACAGTTTGCCGGAAACCACCACCTGATAATCGTTCTTCAGTGGCGTCAGCTTTTCCGCGGCCATCGCTTCGGCATCGTCGAAATCGAGAATCGCCAGTTTGAGCATGGTGTCGCTTTCGCCGTTTGATGCGATCACATCTTCAAGCACGCTATGCAGATCGTCCACAATCTCCAGTGCCGCATAATATTTGCCGACTTCGTCAAGGAACGGCTTGTCCGTGCGCTGCACGTATGCCGTGCGCAGACCACAAAGCACCAATCCCATATTGGATTCGCCAGCCGCGGCAGAAGCGTTCACCGTGTCGATGGTCCAGCGGGTCACATCGGTATCGACGCCGTGCACTTCGGCGATATTACCGTCAATGGCCACGACATTGCCGTTTTCCGCGATATACGAAAGTTCGCCGCCGTCAAGCACCTGCGCCGCCTTATCGGCGAACATGGCACGCAAGGTAGCGTACTGGCGTCCGGACGCCGGCACGAATTCAACGCCTCGTGAGCGCAACCGGGCAAGCATCGGCCAGAAACCTTGCGGAATCTCGCTATGCTCATCAAGCAGGGTGCCGTCCATATCGGCAACCACCAAGCGAATGTCTTGCGGGATTTCGATGCTGGTCCAATCGGCTGCGCTCACTGGAGTCCTTTCCATGTTTTCGTTGGAATATCAGATTTTCCAACGATTGTGCGATATGTGGAATCAGTTGTTGTTCAGAATGCTGGTTGCCACGATCTGATCGGCGATCGCCTTGGCTTCGGCTGCGTCAGGACCGGGCGCCGCTGCCATGAACGCCTTACGGTAGTAACGCAGTTCGTCCAGGGATTCGATGATGTCGGCGACGCGCGATGTCCGCCGTTTCTTCGGCGGAGGTTGTTGTATACGGCCGGATACCAGCGGCGGGCAAGCTCTTTGAACGTGCTCACGTCGATTACACGGTAGTGCAGGTGTTCCATGAGGTTCGGCATGTAACGGTCGAGGAATTTTTTGTCTGATCCGATGGAGTTGCCTGCGAGCAGCGGCTTGACGCCGTCCGGGGTGAAGCGGGCCACGTATTCAGTGACTTTCCGTTCGGCCTCTTCGACGCTCAGGCCGTTCTCCCATTCGTTGATGAGTCCGGAACGGGTATGCATGGCACGCACGAAATCGTTCATATTGGCAACGGCCGCATCGGACGGCTTGATCACGAAATCAATACCCTCGTCAAGCACGTTGAGGTCAAAATCCGTCGGTACCACGGAGATCTCGCACAGTTCATCGTGGAAAATATCCAAGCCGGTCATTTCGCAATCGATCCAAATCAGTCGCGAACCTTTCGCCGTATACGTTTCGCCGTCATGTGCGTCAACCATTTTGCCTCGTTTCCTTTGCGTGTGCGCGTGCCGCTTGGCACGCTTCAGCTGAACATTCGAAGATACCGCGAGGAGGGAGATTGGAAGGCCTACGCACCGGGAAGTCACACTTGTTTTAGCGATTTGCTTCGTACATCAAACACCGCTACTTGGCGATAGGGCGACGTTCGGTTATAAATATTCACGTTGCAGATATGAGTAAAGCCTCTTACTTTCGGTCTTTTCCGAGAAGTAAGAGGCTGTTACCGATTTTGATTACTGGAATTCAGCAATCACTGGCGGCCGGAGTAGTTCGGAGCTTCGGCGGTCATGACGATGTCATGCGGATGGGATTCGCGCAAGCCAGCGTCGGTGATACGGATGAAACGGCCACGTTCCGGCATTTCGGCGATGTTGTGAGCGCCGATGTAGAACATGGACTGGTGCAGGCCACCGATCATCTGGTACAGCACTGCGTTCAGCGGTCCGCGGTACGGCACTTCGCCTTCAACGCCTTCCGGAACGACCTTGTCGTTAGAGGTGACGTCGGCCTGGAAGTAGCGATCCTTGGAGTAGGACTTCTTGCCACGCGGAGCCATGGCGCCGAGGGAGCCCATGCCACGGTACAGCTGTACTGCTTGCCGTGCAGCAGCACCTTCTCACCCGGAGCTTCCTCGCAGCCTGCGAGGGTGCCGCCGAGCATGACGGTGGAGGCACCGGCAACCAGAGCCTTGGCGATGTCGCCGGAGTAGTGAATGCCACCGTCGGCGATGCACGGCACGCCAGCGGCACGGCAGGCCTGAGCGGCCTCGTACACTGCGGTGAGCTGCGGCACACCGACACCGGCCACCACGCGGGTGGTGCAGATGGAGCCTGGGCCCACGCCAACCTTGACTGCGTCAACACCGGCGTCGATCATGGCCTGAGCGCCCTGACGGGTGGCCACGTTACCGCCGATGATGTCAACGCCCTTGAACGCGGAATCGGACTTCAGACGGCGAATCATGTCGAGAGCCAGCTTGGCCTCACCGTTGGCGGTGTCGACCACGAGCACGTCCACGCCGGCTTCCATCAGAGCGGAAGCACGGTTGTAGGCGTCACCCAGGAAGCCGATGCCGGCGGCAACGCGCAGACGACCCTGTTCGTCCTTGGTGGCGTCCGGATACTGCTCGGTCTTCACGAAGTCCTTCACGGTGATCAAGCCGGTGAGGCGGCCTTCATCGTCAACCAGCGGCAGCTTCTCGACCTTGTGCTTGGCCAGCAGGTCGTGGGCGTCTTCCTTGGAGATGTTGGACGGGCCGGTAATGAGGTTCTCGCGGGTCATGACCTCGGAAACCTTGAGCCGGTCGTAATCCTCGGAGGCGATGAAACGCATGTCGCGGTTGGTGATGATGCCGACGAGCTTGTTGTCGTTGTCACGACCGGCAGACCGGAGATATGGAAACGGCCGCACAGCTTGTCGAGATCAGCCAGCGTCACATCCGGGCTGACGGTCAACGGATCGTTGATCATACCGGATTCGGAGCGCTTGACGATGTCAACCTGAGCGGCTTGGTCGTCGATGGAAAGATTGCGGTGCAGCACGCCGATGCCGCCATTACGAGCCATGGCAATGGCCATGTCGGACTCGGTGACGGTGTCCATTGCGGCGGAGATCGCCGGGACCTTCATCGTGATGTTGCGGGTCAGATGGGTGGTGGTGTCCACTTCGGACGGAATGACATCCGTCTCGTTCGGCAGCAGCAGCACATCGTCATAGGCGAGGCCAAGCTGCGCGAAAATCGGAGGAAGTGGAGCGTACGTGGAATCTGCATTCATATCAGGAATTGTAGCCATAGACCCACTATATGAACGCGGGCTGACTTACCGCGACACGGCAGAACAAGCGGCAAACAAGGGTGTTATGAAAGTTAACTAATACCGCAAGGCAAAGCGTTTAATCAGTTTTTCCGACGCTTCGACGACCGCACCGACGCATGTCTGCCGCCATCCGCAGCGTCCTCCTCCAGCATCTCGGGAATCCTATGCTTCACATACGGATACATGGTGGCGACGGTCAGCACCACGGCCGCAATCAGGAATCCAACAAGCACGTATTGGGCCTTGAAAAACAGCGTCATAATCGAGCCGAATGCGATCAGTGCCGCCCAACCCCACAGAATCAGCACAGCCCCCTGCACGGAATGGCCGATGCGCAGCATGCGATGATGCAAGTGCATGCGGTCCGGATGCATCGGAGACTGTCCCTTGCGCAAGCGGCGCACAATCGCAAGACACATGTCGAGAATCGGCAGGAACAATACCAGAATCGGCAGCAGAATCGGCATGAACACCGGCAAGTAAATGCTGGCATGAATACTGGCCGGGTCAAGGCGGCCCGTCATCACAATCGACGCGCACGTGATCAAATAGCCGAGCAGCATGGAACCGGAGTCTCCCATGAACAGCTTCGCCGGATGCCAGTTGTGCATCAAAAAGCCCACGCACATGCCGACCATGGCAATGTCGATCAATGTCGCCATCGAAGCGTACGAAGGCGAGTTGCGGGCGATGATGTATGAATAAATGGCGAATGCGATGCCGCCGATCGCCACAATGCCCGACGACAGACCGTCCAACCCATCCACGAAATTGACCGCATTGATGGACGCGACGATCAAAAAACGCGGTGATGGCCATCGACAGGCTCGGCGACGCCGTCACCAACGAGCCAAGCGGAAGCGAAATGATCTGCAGACCGCCCCATGCCACGAACACGGAAATCAACAGCTGACCGGCAAGCTTGAGCATCCAATCAAGATCCCACAAGTCGTCGGCCATGCCAAGCAGACTGATCATAATGGCGCCGGCGAGAATCACCCACGCCTGTTGCGATTGCGCGAACAATCCTTGAATGAACGGAATGCGGGATGCGAACAGCATCGACACGGTGAAACCGATCAGCATGCCCAAACCACCCAGTCGCGGTGTCGGAATGGTATGCACGTCTCGCGCACGCACTTCGCCGACGGCGCCGATCTCAATGGCGATATGGCGAATCAACGGCGTGATCAAATAGGTGACGCCGCCAGCGATCGCAGCAATGAACAGATAGATTCTCATACGCCCAAAGCACCGCCATTCAACGTCAAGGCCTTTCGGATAACCGGCTCGTGAATCACTCCCTCTCGAAGAATCGCAATGCCATCACGCCCATGAGGGTCAGCCGCCACAACCGTGGAAGCCACATGACCGGGAGTCGCTCCCCCGTCCAAATACAAATCAACCGCATCTCCAAGTGCCTGCACGGCCTCGTCAACGGTTTGCGCGCTTTCATCGCCGGAACGGTTGGCACTGGTGGCGGCCAACGGTCCGGTAGCGCGCAGCACACGCAAGGCGGCCGCGGAATTCGGAATGCGCACGCCCTGCGTGACCTTGCCGGTGGCGGGATCGGTACGTACCGTGGCGAGCGTGCAATCGTCATCGGCCACGGCGATCGGAGAGAACGCGCCCGGCATGAACATGGCGGACAGGCGGTTCAGCGGCACCGGCAGATCCAAATGCAGCTTCTCCATGCTTTCAATAGACGGCAATAGCACTTGCAACGACTTGTATTTCGGGCGTTGCTTCGCCGCGAACACCTTGCGGATCGCCTCAATGTTGCGCGGATCGCACGCAACGCCGTAGACCGTGTCCGTAGGAATCACAATCAATCCGCCGTCACGTACGATTTCGACAGCCTGGGCAAGGGATTCGTCTGAAATAGCGCGAATCTCGCTCATGACACCTCCCTTTTCGGCTTGCTGACCCCACCATTGTAAGGCAGGATTCTTCAACTGCGTTGAAACTGACCTTATGCGCCCAGATACGCCTTGCGCACCTGCTCGTTGTCCATCAGCTCCTTGGCGTCGCCTTCCATGGTGATGCGCCCGGTTTCGAGCACATACGCACGATCGGCGATCGACAGGGCCATATTCGCGTTCTGTTCGACCAGCAGTACGGTAATGCCCTGATCGTGCAGCTTGCGAATAATGGCGAAGATCTCTTTGACGAGTTTCGGAGACAGACCCATCGACGGCTCGTCCATAAGAATCGTGTTCGGGTGGCTCATCAGGCGCGGCCCATCGCCAGCATCTGCTGTTCGCCGCCGGAAAGCGTGCCCGCCTTCTGGTTGCGGCGTTCCTTCAGGCGTGGGAACATGTCGAACACCATGGCAAGATCGTCCGCCATGTGAGACCGGTCTTTGAGACTGAACGCGCCCATTTCAAGGTTTTCCTGCACGCTCATGCGCGTGAACACGTGGCGTCCTTCGGGAATATGCGCCATGCCGAGGGTCACGATCTTATTGTTCGGCGTTTTCAGCAGGTCCACGCCGTTGAACAGCACCTCGCCGGAAACCGCCGGAGTAAGACCTGTGATGGTATGCAATGTCGTGGTTTTGCCAGCACCGTTCGCACCGATCAGCGACACGATCTCGCCGTCGTTCACCGTCAGACTGATGTTTTTGACCGCTTCGATGGCACCGTAGGAGACGGAAAGATTCTTGATCTGCAGCATCAGGCGTCCTTCCTTTCGGTCGTTTCAGACGTTTCGACGGCATTGTTTTCAGCATCGTCCGCACCAAGATATGCGGAGATGACCTGCGGATTGTTGGCGATTTCCTCTGGCGTTCCGGAGGCGATGGTACGCCCGTAATCAAGCACTTGAATACGCTGGCACACGTTCATCACCAGGCTCATATCATGTTCGATCAGCAGAATGGCGATGCCGAAACGGTCGCGAATCGTGTTGATGCAGTTCAGCAGATCCTCGGTTTCCGTAGGATTCATGCCTGCCGCAGGCTCGTCAAGCAACAGCAGTTTCATGCCGGTCGCCAACGCTCGTGCGATTTCCAGCTTACGTTGCGCTCCATACGGCAGATTCGCGGCTTCGGTTTCGGCCAATCCTTCCAGTCCGAAAATACGCAGCAGGTCTATGGCTTTGGCATGCATGTCGCGTTCCTGCTTCCAGAAGGTCGGCGTGCGGAAGATCGCACCGCCCAGCCGGTAGGTGAAGGATTCGTTGAACGCCACAAGCACGTTCTCTTCGACCGTCATTTGATCGAACAGTCGAATGTTTTGGAAGGTTCTTGCGATTCCCGCACGCACGACTGATACGTTTTCTTGCCGTTCATGCGTTTGCCGTCGAGGAAGAACTCACCTTCCGTGGCTGGTAAACGCCGGTCAGCAGGTTGAACACAGTGGTCTTGCCTGCGCCGTTCGGCCCGATCAGACCGACAAGTTCGCCCGCATTGATGGTCATGTTGAAGTCGGATACGGCTTTGAGGCCTCCGAAGGTGATGCCGAGATGCTCGGCCTTCAGAATCGGCTCGCTCATGCCTGCACCTCCTTGTCTTCGCTGGATGTGTTGATTTCGCTAGATGCGGTAGTCTCGCCGGTTTCCTTGGTTTTCTTAGATGCCGATTGAGACGCACCCGATTTGCCGTGCATCTTCACGCGTACCGGATAGAACCACTTGTTGACGAATTTCGGCAGCGAGAACTCCCAATTGCCGAACAATCCCTGCGGACGGAACACCATGATGATCACCAGCACCACCGAATACACGAGCATGCGGTATGCGGAGAACGCACGCAGCAATTCCGGCAAAATCGTCAGACCAACCGCGGCGACAATGGAACCCGTCAGCGAACCCATACCGCCGAACACCACCATGATCACGTAATTGATCGACTGCAGCCAACCGGCCATGCTTGGCGTGAGCGCACCGATATATTGCGCGAAAATACCACCCGCAATACCCGCGAAGAACGCGGAAATCGCAAAAACGAGCACTTTCATATAGGTGATGTTGATGCCGGAAGCGCCAGCCGCGATCTCATCATCACGAATCGCCTTGACCGCACGACCATAACGGGAACGCGCGAACATGAACAACAGCACCACGGTCACGACGGTGATACAGAACACCACATACAGATTGGCGAGACGGTCGATGCCGATCAGTGCCTGCCCCTGCTGGCCGTCCGCAAGTCCCTTGCCGCCGGCCACTTTCAGATTCTGGATGATCACACGAATGATCTCACCGAAACCAAGCGTGATAATCGCAAGATAATCGCCGTGCAAACGCAATGCCGGAATGCCGACAAGCACACCGAACACA
>ENA-OPYV01000022-OPYV01000022.1-human-gut-metagenome-genome-assembly--contig:-NODE-22-length-47410-cov-2.151915_pt1 | contig 47410 bp, 57 predicted proteins | sample MGYA00242474_ERZ504485 | MGnify/ENA primary metagenome ERZ504485 (study PRJEB26092, sample SAMD00036263) | human gut metagenome | host: Homo sapiens | study: EMG produced TPA metagenomics assembly of...
TCTTCCAGGTAAATCACTATTTCCGTACTGCTTTCCTTTACATCCGAAATGATGAAATAATCCAATGTCCCTTCAGGAAGAAGGAGACGGTAACCGCTGGTTTCCATAACTTTTGCTGATTTTTCTTTCCGGCAAAGATATAAATTTATCGGATTTACCCCTCAGATTATTACGTTGACCCTCAGTCTCTTTTCCTCGTTTTTAAGGCGTATTTTGAAGAATGGGAGGAAAGTATATGAATCATCAATCTCAAGCAGTATTTAGCCGGAATTCGAGGCCGGTGGTTGTGATGAATTTTACAGGAGTCTACAATTATGAGTCTTTTGCCCGGAATTGTCAGTTTGTGTGGCTGGACTGCCAGCATTTGAATGGAACTGAATGTTATTGTGATGAAGAAGGTGCTTCTGCCTTGCAGCGCATGATAGCAGATTATTCTCCGCAGGGAATTCATTTTATAGATTCAGGAAACTATCATTATGTGACGAAATTCTGGACTGACAAGCTGGCTACTCCATTTGCTTTACTGGTGTTTGATCATCATCCTGACATGCAGCCTCCTTTGTTTGAGCATATCTTGTCGTGTGGAAGCTGGGTAAAAGATGTGCTTGATACGAATGCGAATTGTAAGAAGGTAATTATAGCCGGTGCTTCAGACCGTTTGCTGCAGGAAGTCCCAAAGGAATATGGCGACCGTATTCATTTTTATAGTGAATCTTCTTTGGATCAGGAAGCAGGCTGGAAAGCGTTTGCCTCTGAGCATGTGAGTGAACCTGTCTATATTTCTATCGACAAGGATGTGCTGGACCCTTCTTCTGCGATAACCAACTGGGATCAAGGTTCACTGACTTTATCAGAACTGGAGCAGTTGTTGGCCGTTGTGTTTCGGCAAGAGCGGGTCATAGGTATTGATATTTGTGGGGAATGTTCTTCTACCCTGAATTTATTTGAAGAGATGCGAGAGACGGAAATCGATAATCGGGCGAATGGAGAGTTATTACGCTTTTTCCGTTCGTTTGAGAAGAGATAGTCTATGTCAGAAGTTGTATTATTATAAAAAAAGTCCGAAAACGTGTTTTGCTTCGGACTTTTTTATGGTAAAAAGGATAATTATTAGTCTAATACAGTTACCCATCCGTATGGATCAGCTTCGTCACCGTACTGGATACCACGCAGCTTGTTGTATAGTTTTTCGCTGATAGGGCCTGGTTTGCCGTTCTTTTGCAATAACGTATGATTTCTGGTTTTCCAGGTCATCAATTCGGCCGATAGGGCTGATTACGGCTGCTGTACCGCAAGCTCCTGCTTCTTCGAGGTCGTCAGTTCTTCTTCCGGAATCGGACGGCGTTCTACTTTCATTCCCATGTCTTCAGCCAGCTGCATCAGGCTGCGGTTGGTGATAGAGGGCAGGATAGAGGTAGACAGCGGAGTAACGTAGGTGTTGTTCTTGATACCAAAGAAGTTGGCTGCACCACATTCGTCGATGTATTTCTTTTCTTTTGCATCCAGATAGAATTCACTAGCATACCCTGCATCGTGTGCCATTTTATTGGCGCGGAGGCTGGCAGCGTAGTTACCACCTACTTTAAACGTACCGGTTCCAAGTGGTGCTGCACGGTCGTACTGGCGGATAATTACGTATGGGGTTAGTGGCAAATCCACCTTTGAAGTACGGGCCTACCGGAGTAACGAATACTACAAACATGTATTCGCTGGCAGGATGTACACCTACTTGTGCACCTGTACCAATCAGCAGCGGACGGATGTAAAGAGAAGCACCACTTTCGTATGGAGGAATGAAGCGTTCGTTGGCCTTTACTACCTTCTTCACAGCTTCACAGAATTTTTCAGTCGGAAGTTCTGGCATCAGGATACCCCGGCAAGTGCTTTGCAGACGTTCTGCATTAGCTTCAGGACGGAAGATACGGATTTTACCATCTTTTCCGCGATAAGCTTTCAGCCTTCCGAAAGACCTCCTGTCGTCAGTGAGACAAGTGGCAGGCCATGTGAATGTTCAATGTTTCTTCTGAACAGAGTTCGAGTTCTCCCCATTTTCCGTCGCGATAGTAGCAACGTACATTGTAATCTGTCCGCATGTATCCGAAAGACAGATTCGACCAGTCTATTTCTTTCATGGTTATCTTATTTTATAAGTTTTTTGAATGTTCTTTTTAGCTACGCAAGCAAAAGTACGGTTTATATTTACAAAATCCAACATAAATGCATTCTTTTTTGACATAAATAAAGGGGATGAAAGAATACTTCCTCTTTTTGCAATAAAAATCTTTATGGTAAAGTCGTTTTGTTTCTGTTCCTTAAATGTTTTTATATCCAACTCAAGAGGGAAGTGTAAAAGAGTCATTGGGGTATTTGCCTTGATTTTTTCTGCTGATATGGGTATAAAAAGAAAGATTTTCTGTAAGTTTGCATGGAAATAAAAACAGAGAGATAAATACTGCAAAAAGATTTTTATAATTATTTGTAGGGTGTCAAAATGAACTGAAATATGTCTTTTGTGTGATAAAAGTGTTATATTAGGAGAGAGAATAACTGGATGAATTTGAAAACTAAAATACATACTAATTATTTTTTTGATTATTGGAATACAAGTTCGGATTCCTGCACAAGAAACGATTCTTCCTGCCATTCAGCAGCAGGAACAGATATTGAAGCGCAATCCTGAAGATATGAGAGCCTTGAAAGAATTATGTTTTCTTTATTTGCATAAGGCCGATTATCATAAAGCCATAGAATATGGGGAAAGACTGTTTAAGATAGGATATGAAAAGCAAGATTATAAGTTTGGTATTCTTTATGCACATATTGGATTGGGGCAGGCATATATTATGTTGGGAGATAGTACTGCAATAAATCATCTTGGGCAAGCTAAACTATTGGCCGAAAGTGAGAAGAATGATTCTGCTTTATGTTCTATATATAATGGAATGGGACTTTATGCCAGCAATATTCATAGGGATTACTATTCAGCATTACATTATTTTTTTGAAGGGATAGAAGCTACGCATCGATGTCAGTATCAAGAACTGGAAGCTATTTTGCTTGGTAATATTTCCAGTATCTATTATTTGAAAGATGACCCTACTGGACTTACTTATTCTTTACAGATTTATGAGTTAGGGCATCAATTAAATTCTGCTTACCTTATTTTTATAGGAGCGTTAAATGCTTCTTATATGTATTATTTGCTTCATGAATATGATAAGGCTTTACCTTATATACAAGAAGCTGAATTTATAATGAAGCAGAATGAATATTATAATCAAGGAAATGTATATGCTATTTATGGGATGATTGAGTTTGCAAAAGGCAATCGGGAGCAGGCCGTAGAATATTATAAAAAGGGATTGTCTTTAAATGATATTAATCAGACCTCCTATAAGGTATTGTTGTTGAATGAATATGCCAAAGCCCTGGCGGAAGAAGGGAGAAACAAGGAAGCTATAGATTTGCTCTTTCAGGCTTTATCGTTTACTAAGGAGGAAAATTGTGAAATTCATCGTAATAAAGTGATAACCACTTTATCGGCTTGTTATGAGAATATGGGTCAATATGTGGAGGCATTGACCTGGCAACGTAAGCTTCAGCAGGAAACTGATAGTATTTTTAATACTGATAAAGAAAAAGTCTTGAGTGAACTTCGTATTAAATATGATACGGAGCATCAGGCAAATGAGATTAAAAAGGGTAAGCTGGCTTTGCTGCAAAAGGAAAAGAAGGAGCAGGCTTTAATGGGTACTTTTGGTCATTATTTTGCTGGTAGTGTTTGCTTTGTGGTATCGTTATAAACGGCAAAATCAGTTGTATACCCGTATCGTTTGTCAGCATCAGGAAGCTATTCGAAAAGAACAGCAGTTAAGAGAAGTCATTACTTCACTGCGAGCACAACAGGAGAGTGTTTCTGCATCGTCTCCAATGAGTGAAAAATACGCTGCTTCTTCACTGACAAATGAGAAGAAGAATTCATTGTTTCAGCGTCTGGAAAAGCTTATGCAGGAAGATGCGGTGTATAAAGAGAATTTTTTGACGAAGGAACGGGTGGCTGATTTATTAGGTACTAACCGGACTTATTTGTCACAAGTCATCAATGAACAAACTCAACAGAATTTTACTCAATATATCAATAATTATCGAATTAATGAAGCTATTCGCTTATTGAGTGATCCGGAAACAGATCTTCCCCTTAAGGCTGTAGCGGCAGAAGTCGGGTTTAATTCAATGAGTACGTTTTACAAAATATTCCAGAACACGGTAGGAGTTCCTCCCAAGCAATACCGTAACAAGGTAATGTCTATGCATAAGAATGCATGATACTGCCTTTTTATAACAAAATGTTGTCCTAATGTAACAATTGTCGAACTTGGATACGTCTTTATTGTTAAAGTTATTATCTTTTTTTTACATTTTTGCAATGAGAGAATCGTAAAAAATGCTGAGGACATAAGTCTATAACCTCTAAAAAAGATGTAAGTATGGAAAAAAACGTATTGCACGACATTCGGCTCAAAATGGAATTTTTGCTACTGTGTGCTATGTTGGTCTTGTCTGTCTCTCCAGCTTATGCTCAGAGAAACCGTACCATTCATGGCATTGTAGTAGATGAAAACAAGGAACCACTTCCTGCAGCTCATGTCAAACAGGTGAATGATGACCCTAAAGGATCAATTGCAGCGGTCATTACGGATATACAAGGGCATTTCACTTTGACACTTCCGTATGGCACGAAGGAAATTGAGGCTTCTTATTTGGGATATACATCTCAACGCATTAAGCTGACGGCAACTAATGATTATTACATTGCTCTTCAACCTTCTACAGAACTGCTTGACGAGGTAGTAGTGACAGGTTATCAGACTATTTCAAAAGAGCGTGCCACAGGGGCATTTTCAAAAGTAGATGCCAAGAAATTGGAAACACAGCGTTTGAGCGATATGGGTTCTATGCTCGAAGGACGTGTGGCAGGATACAGTGATGGCAAGATTCGTGGAGTTACGTCCATGAATGGATTGACTACTCCGTTGTATGTGATTGACGGATTTCCTGTGGAAAAGACTACGAACGACGGTTATGGAAACTGGATTGAGAGTGTGCCCGATTTGAATATGGAAGATATAGAAAGCATCACTGTCTTAAAGGATGCTGCAGCTACTTCTATTTATGGAGCACGTGCAGCGAATGGAGTAGTGGTGATTACTACCAAACGGGCTAAGAAAGATGAACTGAATGTTTCTTTCTCGGCCACTACTTACATGTTACAGCCGTACGACACGTATGCAGACAAATATCTGGACCGGGTCTTCTACTATGGTAGAGCTGGAGCGTGAATGGGCCCGACAGAATCCGCATTTGAGTGGGGATAATGTACAAAGCTATGCCCAGACGGTGCTGGATAATATGTCTTATTCTTCACTTGGCATACGGAATATCTTGAATTATTATGCGGGACACATCTCTCGTGATCAGATGGAGAGTAATCTGACGAATTTTGGCTTCACAAGGTTATCGGTATTATCGGGATATAGAAAAATACGGTAAGCGTAATCCTTTTTCACAGCAATATAATCTGAATATTGGTAAAGGTACCGAAAAGAACACTTTTAATGCGTCTGTTTCTTATCGTAACAATCAGCTGGAGGATAAGTATTCAGAGAATAGAACCATTGGCATCAATTTGCAGAATTCTACGAAGATGACTTCCTGGCTTACCTTGGATGTAGGTACATATTTGAACTATGGGAAAGGTACTACGCAGTCATTTAACCTTTTCTCACCAGGATATACTTATATGCCGTACAACGGGCTGGTAAATGGTGACGGTACGTATTACACCAATACAGAAGAGGAGCGTTATAGCTTGTACAATTTGAATTTGCTGCATAACAACGGATTGTACAATCTGGATATTACTCCTTTGGATGAAATAAAGATGAACCAGACTAAGAACCGTGATTTCAGTAACCGAACATTTGCTCGTTTGACATTCAAATTTACCGACTGGCTGAAGTATACAGCTTCTTTTCAGTATGAATATGCGGAATATAAGACTGAACAACTGAAAAGCAAGGACTCTTACGAAGTACGTAATAAAGTGAATACATTCTCTACTTCCAATAATGATGGGACATCCACTTTTGCCTTGCCGTATGGAAATATCTTTTTCACTTCTTCCAATACGACACATGCATATAATTTCCGTCAGCAGTTGGATTTCAATAAAACATTTGCGGATGTACATGATGTAACTATGATTTTAGGTACTGAAACACGGGAAAATAAGCTGGAATATAATGATCGTACGCTTTATAATTATGACCCTCAGTTGCTTACGTATAGCTTGATTGATGCGGGAGCGTTGAGTAATTTCCGTGGACAATGGGGATATGCATCATTCGGACAGCAGAATTTTGCTTATATCAGTGAACTGATTAACCGCTATGTGTCTGTGTATAGTAACGCAGCTTATACATACGATGGAAAATATATGGTAAGCGGTAGTATTCGCTGGGATAAAACCAATCTGTTTTCTACAGGTTCCAAATATCAGAAACGTCCTATTTGGTCAGTAGGAGCTGGATGGAATGTGGATCGGGAAAAGTTTTTCCATGTATCGTGGGTAAATATGCTGAAACTGCGTGCAAGCTATGGTATTGGAGGTAATATTGCTAAGAACTCTGCTCCTTATATGATTGCTTACTACAGCAACAATAATCAGGTAGGAGGTATCCAGGGAACTATTTCAAGTCGTCCAAATCCGAACTTGCGTTGGGAAAGACACTACATTGAATGTGGGAGTGGATTTTGCCTTGTTGGGAAATCGATTGAATGGTTCTATTGAATATTATAACAAACGAGGTACAGACTTGCTGGCTAACACGAACGGAGTTCCTACAGAAGGATGGGGATATAGCACCTACTCTATAAACAATGGGAAAATGACGAATCAGGGATTTGAATTGACCTTGTCAGGAGATGTAATTCGGAATAACGACTGGAATTGGAATATCAGCGGTGTGCTGGGCTACAATAAGAATAAGGTAACTTATATTAATGTAGAAGCTCCTGTGTCGTATTTGGTAATTGATTATCCGACGGCTTATCCTCGTGTGGGAAATCCGTACAATGCGATTTACGGATACCAGTGGGCCGGACTGAGTGAAACGGGAACTCCTCAGGTGTACGATGCCAAAGGAAATCTATACACCGATATGACTCCTCCTGAGATTGAAGATTTGGTTTATTTGGGAACTACCGTACCGGTTTACAATGGTTCTATTAATACGAATTTGCGTTGGAAGAACTGGGAACTGGCTGCTCAGTTCTTGTTTGAAGGAGGACATAAGATGCGTAATACCAATGTAGCTTTTATCTCTTCTGGTATGGGAGTAGTGAGTAAAGACATTGAGAATCGTTGGCGTGAACCGGGCGATGAGGCTTACACAGATGTGCCGCGCTATATTTCATCTGAGAGTGAATTGTACAACTATAACTACCAAAGCATGTATGCCAATTCGTCCATTAACGTGATTGATGCTACTAACTGGCGTCTAAGAAATTTGTCATTGACATACCGTATACCTGCCAGTGTGTGTCATAAACTATATTTGAAGAATGCACGTATCATGCTGGGTATGGAAAATGTATTTATGGTAGCCAAGAGCAGTAATGCCAAGTATTTGCTTGGTGGATATACGAAACCTAATTATCTGTGTGGCGTTTTATCTGAATTTTTTTTAACCTGATTTTTTGTAATATGAAAACTTTATGAATAGAATTATATATTTCTGTATTACATTGGCATGCTTTTTTTTTATGCAGCTCATGTAATGATTACCTGAATATTGCACCGAAGGTAATAAGATACCTACGACTTTTGGCGGATTTTGAAGCTTTATTGCGTGATCAGTATACCATCAGCAGAACGCCTGTAGAAAATGCCTTGTATTTGTTGAATGATGTATATCTGACAAATGCGAAGGTGAATACTCCGAGCTTGAGCCAGGCCAATTATATGTGGGATGAATCGGCTGACCGTATTATGCTGAATAATGCGGATGAAGGGACTTATTATGTACTTTATGGAGCTATTTCCAGTTGTAATCTGATTATCGCAAATGCACCTACAGCTACAGAAGCTACAGATGCAGAGCGAAAAGGAAGTGATGGCGTATGCAAAAAGTGATACGTGCACTTTTGTTACGATGTGCTTGGTTAATTATTATGCCGATACGTATGACAAGGCTACGGCAGCAGAGAAGCGTAGTGTACCTCTTATTGCCAGTGCGGATATTGATGCTCCTTATACGCAGGTTTCTATTCAGGAAATGTATGATTTTATCATACAGGATACGAAAGAAGCCATTGAGATGGGAATTCCAGCACAATCCATGACGGCTATTCATCCGAATTTGGGAGCTGCTTATGCTTTGTTGGCTCGTGTGTACTTGCAGATGCAGAATTATGACGAGGCTTTGCGCTATGCGAACCTGGCATTGGAACAGAATAATCAGCTTTTTGACTGGAATGCATTTTATGAGGAACATCAGGCGGCAATTGATGATCCGGACAATTATGACAAAATTGTTACCCCTATGCAATATGATTACGTGGAAAATTATTATTTGCGTTATGGAGTACAGTCAAACTTTGATAGTTATGAATACAACATACCGGTAGAAAGAGCTGAACGTTTTGAAGAAGGAGATGCTCGTTTCCTTTCACGCTGGAAATTGAAGGTAGACAATAATGATACATATTACAAGGCTTTGGAGTCTGGCTTCTTCAATCATGGCGGTTTGACAACTTGTGAAGCGTATCTTATTAAAGCGGAATGCCAGGCTCGGTTAGCTCAGAACAATGATTATGCTGAATCTATGAATACTCTGAATTCCGTGCGGATAACCCGTATTCGTCCTGATAAGTATCAGCCGGCTACAGCTGCTACACTGGAGGAGGCTCTTTCTCTGATTCGTCGTACCAAAGATAATGAGTTGATATTCTCTATTGTTCCTTTTGCAGCGCCCGTCGTTTTAATCTGGAAGGTACGTATGCTAGTACTTTAATCAAAAACTTATGAGGGGGAAGGAATATAGTTTGAGTCCGACGTTCTCATTTATGGACCATGCCTTTCCCGGCAGGAGCTCTTAATAATCCTGGAAACGGATCGATAGAACAAAATGTATCTAAATAAACATTATTATGAAAATGAAGAAAATCTCTGGTTTAGCCATTTTAGGTTTGATGATGCTGTCATGCGGCAGTCAGCCGAAAGTAGATGGCTATGTGTTGAAAGGTAATATTGAAGGCTTGCCCGACGGCACGCATGTGCAGTTGGTACCGGTAAGCCATGACAGTGAACAGCCTTTTGCCGATACGACGGTAGTTAACGGGCAATTTGTGTTTACAGGAAAAATGGAAGAGCCGAGAGCTTTTCATTTATTGGTGAAGATGCGTATGGTTCACGTAATTTTATGTTGGAAAATGCCCAGATGGAGGTTACGGGAAAGCTGGTGGCCAAGAAGGAATCTGACGGGGGAGTTTCCTATAATCTGTCTTCTTTGTCGGTAAAGGGTTCTCCGCTGAGTGCGCGCTACGACTCATTACTTTCTGCGCGTACCTACCTGGATTCATTGTATGCACTTAATGCCCGTAAATTTGCTGCTTTTGACAGCTTGATGATGGCTGCTTATAAATCAAAGGATCAGGCGAAAATTAAGGAGCTTCGGCAGAGTGCGGATGGAAAAGCCAGGGCTGAAGCTGATAAGTCTTTTTTGGTACTGTAGATTCACTGTATCATCAGGTAGTCATGGCAAACAAGGATTCATTCTGGGGGCCATTGATGATGATTTCGTTTACCAGCTATTTGAGTGAAGATATGAAACCTTGGTATGAAGCATTGTCTTCTGCTGCCAAGGAGTCGTACTACGGGCAGAAGGTAAAAGAAGAACTTTATCCGGCAGGTAAAGAAGGTACGGTGGTACCCGATTTCAAGGTTAAAGATAAATCAGGAAAGGAAGTAGCCCTTTCCACATTGCGACAAGGAAAAAAATATGTATTGATTGATTTTTGGGCTTCCTGGTGTAACCCGTGTCGGAAAGAGATTCCGAACCTGAAGAAGCTGTATGCACAATATAGTGAAAAAGGTTTTGAGATTGTAAGTATCTCTATCGATCAAAAGAAGGCTGACTGGGAGAAAGCTTTGAAAGAAGAGGGACTTCCCTGGCCGAACTTCCTAGATGAAACAGGAGTCGCTGCACTCTATAAGGTGAAATTTGTACCTACAATGTATCTGATTAATGCAGACGGTGTGATGGTTGGTGAAAATTTGCGAGGTGAGGCTTTGGCTGAGAAATTGAAGGAACTTTTTCAATAAGAGTCGAACGAAGCGGGAATATGATACGAAAATCCGTGTAAGGGGACTTCGAATACAGGCGGGTGCATAAATCTGAACAGTCAGATTTGTGTACCGTTTTTTTTATGGAATGAATAAAAGGAATCCATTCAGATGTAGGGAAGGAAATCCCGGACTTTTGTGCGGAAGAAAAAGATAAAAAAAAGTGGAGGTGCGCTTGAGGTGCACCTCCACTTTGTATCGTGTTCCGGTCGTACTGGATTATTTTTTACGGTTGGCTTCCACCCACTTACGAGCATTAACGAAGGCTTCCATCCACGGAGTGATCTGGTCTTCTTCTTTGCGGTCAAGCGGATAGTATGCGTTTTCCCATGGGAAGCAAGCACGTTCCAGATGAGGCATCATGGCCAGATGACGTCCGTCCTGGCTGGCGATACCGGCTACGCTGTAGTCAGAACCGTTCGGGTTGCCTGGATATTCATCGTATGAATATTTCAGCACTACGTTGTAGTGGTCTTCTGGATAAGGCAATGAGAACTTACCTTCTCCGTGAGCTACCCAAATACCCAGTTTAGAGCCGCTCAGTGAACCGAACATCACGCTGCGGTTCATCGGTACGGTTACACCCAGGAAGTTGGATTCAAACTTATGCGAGTCGTTATGCAGCATCTTGCCTTTCTTCTTGTCTTCCGGAGTAATCAGTCCCAGTTCCATCATCAGCTGGCAGCCGTTGCAGACACCCAGTGACAATGTGTCTTCACGAGCGTAGAAGTTGTCGAGGGCAGCTTTTGCTTTTGGGTTGAACAGGAAGCTTCCGGCCCATCCTTTGGCAGAACCCAGTACGTCGGAGTTAGAGAATCCACCGCAGTAAACTACCATGTTGATGTCTTCCAGTGTTTCACGTCCGCTAATCAGGTCGGTCATTGTTACGTCTTTCACGTCGAAGCCTGCCAGATACAGCATGTAAGCCATTTCACGTTCACCGTTAGTTCCCTTTTCACGGATGATGGCTGCTTTGATGCCGCTTGGTGTGCGACGGTTCGGATCGAGACCGAACTGCGACAGTTTACCGGTGAATGACTTGTCGAATACAAATTCCAGCGGTTGCTGCTTGTAGTTTTCGAAACGTTTCTTGGCACAGCCGTTCATGCTCTGCTTGCGGTCGAGCAGGTAAGAAGTAGAATACCATACATCACGCAAGTAGTCGATACCGAACTGGTAAGTTGCATCGTGCAGAGTTGCCAGGATGTGACGTTCTTCGGTCGGCACACCAATCTTCACGTAACCTACACCTGCATCTTCCAGAATCTTCTTGACTTCTGCCTTGTGCTTGTCGGCTACCTGGATAACTACACCCGGATTTTCGGCGAACAGAATCTTCACGATGTCATCGCACTTAATCTTGTCGAGGTTGATTTCCATACCGCCTTCTGTATTGGCAAAGCACATTTCCAAAGGGTAGTAATCAAACCACCGGCAGAAATATCGTGTCCGGCCAGAATCAAGCCTTTGTTCACCAGTTCCTGAACAGCCAGGAATGCATCGCGGAAGTATTCCGGATTCTGTACAGTCGGCACGTCATCGCCCACCTTGTTGAGTGACTGTGCGAAAGCAGAACCACCCAGACGGAGCTGGTCGAAGCTGAAGTCAATATGATAGAAGGTAGATTTCGGTTTGTTGACCATGACCGGAGAAACCACTTTCTTGATGTCGGAAACTTCACCGCCGGCAGAAACGATAACGGTTCCCGGGCTGATAATTTTTCGCCGTTCGGATATTTCTGTGTCATTGACAGAGAGTCCTTACCGGTTGGCACGTTAATTTGCAGTTCGCAGCAGAAGTCTGACAATGCTTTCACTGCTTTGTACAGACGGGCGTCTTCACCTTCCTGTGCACGACAAGGCCACATCCAGTTGGCTGATAATGAAATGCTGTCCATTCCTTCTGCCAGCGGAGCCCATACCAGGTTAGTCAGTGCTTCGGATACGGCTAGAACAGAACCTGCTTCCGGATTAGCCAAGGCAGCCTGCGGAGCATGTCCCAGTGCAGTAGCGATACCTTTTTCACCACGGTAGTCGAGGGCAACCACACCACAATCGCTCAACGGCAACTGCAATTCACCCTGACACTGCTGGCGGGCAATCTTACCTGTTACGGAGCGGTCTACTTTGTTGGTCAACCAATCCTTGCAGGCTACAGCTTCCAGCTGCAGTACGCGGCGCAAATATTCATTCAGTTTGGTGACATCGTAAGAAACGTTTTCATAGTGACGTTCTACAGTCTTGTCCACCATATAAGTTTTCGGAGAAGAGCCGAACATCTGGTCTACGGCCAGGTCGAACGGACGTACGCCGTCAGCCTGTTCGAAGGCAAAACGATGGTCGCCGGTAGTTTCACCTACCACGTACATCGGTGCACGTTCGCGTTCTGCAATCTTGTGTACATGTTCGATGGCTTTTTCGTCAATCAGCAAGCCCATACGTTCCTGTGATTCGTTGGCGATGATTTCCTTGGCAGAAAGTGTTTCATCGCCGATAGGCAACTTGTCCATGTGAATCAGACCACCGCAGTCTTCCACCAGCTCAGACAGACAGTTTACGTGTCCGGCAGAACCGTGGTCGTGGATAGATACAATTGGGTTTTCGTCTTCTTCGCACAATGCACGTACCACGTTGTAAGCACGTTTCTGCATTTCTGCATTGGCACGCTGGATAGCGTTCAGCTCGATACCAGAAGAGTAACGTCCTGTTTCTACAGAAGAAACGGAACCACCACCCAGACCGATGCGGTAGTTGTCACCACCCATAACTACGACCTTGTTTCCTGCTTCGGGGCTACCCTTCAAGCAGTCGCGCTGTGTGCCGTAACCCACACCACCTGCCAGCATGATAACCTTGTCGTAGGCATATTTTTCGTTGTTTTCTTCGTGTTCGAAAGTCAGAACAGAACCACAAATCAGCGGCTGTCCGAACTTGTTACCAAAGTCAGAAGCACCGTTTGATGCCTTGATCAGAATCTGTTCCGGAGTCTGGTACAACCATTTGCGCACCGGCAGAATGTTTTTTCCCAGTCACGTCCTTCGTCCGTACGCGGATAAGAAGTCATGTACACGGCAGTTCCGGCAATCGGCCATGAACCTTTACCACCCCCCATACGGTCGCGGATTTCACCACCTGTACCGGTAGACGCACCGTTGAACGGTTCTACGGTAGTCGGGAAGTTGTGAGTTTCCGCTTTCAGTGAGATAACGGTCTTAATATCTTTAATAATGAAGTAATCAGAAGTAGAGTGATCGGCCGGAGCGAATTGTTCTACCACCGGACCTTCGGCAAAGGCTACGTTGTCTTTGTAAGCCGAGATAATTTTGTTAGGATTTTCCTGTGTAGTTTTCTTGATCATCTGGAACAGAGAAGACTCCATTTCCTGTCCGTCGATGATGAATGTACCACCGAAAATTTTGTGGCGGCAGTGTTCAGAGTTAATCTGTGCGAAACCGAATACTTCCGAGTCAGTCAGTTTGCGGCCCAGGTCCTTTTCCACCTTCATCAGGTAGTCCATTTCTTCGCGTGACAGCGCCAGACCTTCCTTTTCGTTGTATTCTTCCAGGTTTCGATGTATATGATAGGCTGCGGTTTGATGTCTACCGTGAAAATTTCCTGATCCAGTCCGTGGTACATACGTTGCAACATCGGGTCGTGGTCGGCGTTTTTTCATCTTTCACCGGGAAGTATTCCTCGATACGACGGATACCGTTGAGACCCATGTTCCTGGGCGATTTCAACCGCATTGTTACTCCATGGAGTAATCATTTCACGGCGTGGGCCGATGAACCATCCTTTCAGGTTGTCTTCGTTTTCCACAGTGGCATCGCTGTACAGCCAGCATAGTTTCTTGACGTCTTCAGCATTCAGTTCCTGATTGCATTCCGTGGCAATCACACTGTTTGTGGGTGTTCTGAAAAATAGAATCATAGCACTTGTATGTTATAATGAATATTCAATGCGCTTTAAAAGTGGTACAAAGGTAGAGAAAATCCTCGGAATTACGAAGAAAAATAAAAGTTATCACAGAATATGCCTATCTTTGCGCCTTAAATTAAAAAACTCTTTTCTGTTTATGTGGTTACAATTACTGTTTGTGTACTGGCAATTATTGTCGGAGCGCGTGTAGGCGGCATCGGTCTGGGAGTCTTTGGGGCTTGGGACTGGCCGTACTTACTTTTGTCTTTGGTCTTGAACCCACCACTCCCCTATTGATGTGATGCTGATGATTGTGGCAGTGATTGCAGCTGCGGTTGCATGCAGGCTGCCGGAGGGCTGGATTTGATGGTGAAATGGGCGGAGAAAATCTTGCGTCGCCATCCTCAGCGCATCACGCTGTTGAGTCCGCTGGTGACTTACCTTTTTACCTTCTTTGCCGGAACGGGGCATGTGGCCTATTCCGTACTTCCGGTCATTGCCGAAGTGGCTCGTGAAACGGGCATTCGTCCGGAACGTCCGATGGGGATTGCTGTCATTGCTTCCCAGCAGGCTATTACTGCCAGTCCTATTTCTGCGGCTACGGTAGCCCTGCTGAGTATGTTGGCCGGATATGACATTACCTTGTTTGATATTTTGAAGATTTCCATTCCCTGCACCTTGGTGGGTGTACTGGCCGGTGCGATTTATTCCATGCGGGTAGGCAAGGAGCTGAAAGATGATCCTGTATATCAGGCACGCTTGAAGTCGGGCGAACTGTCGGGTGCCAATTATTGTACAGCTGAAGTGGCTAATCCTGGCAAGGCGCTGACCTCCGTACTGCTGTTTTTAGGTGCCACGGTCGGCATCGTGCTGTTTGGCTCCATCGATAGTCTTCGTCCGTCATTCCAAACCTCTGAGGGGGTAGTGGTGATGCAGATGGCGCACATCATTGAAGTGCTCATGCTGTCGGTAGCTGCACTGATTCTGTTGCTGACCGGCACCAGTGGGATGAAGGCCGCCAAAAGTTCGGTCTTTAATGCGGGTATGCAGGCAGTAGTGGCTATTTTCGGTATTGCGTGGATGGGCGATACCTTTATCTCGGGCAACATTGCCGTCATCAAGGAAAATATATTCGGTCTGGTGACCGATATGCCGTGGCTTTTCGGTATTGCGCTTTTTGTCATGTCCATCCTGCTGTTCAGTCAGGCGGCAACCATCCGTGCCTTGCTCCCTTTGGGTATGGCGCTGGGTATTTCACCCTATATGCTGATTGCCCTCTTTCCGGCAGTCAACGGGTATTTTTTCATCCCGAACTATCCGACGGTGGTGGCAGCCATCAATTTTTGATACCACAGGTACCACCCGTATCGGAAAATACGTGCTGAACCATTCTTTCATGATGCCAGGACTGATTTCTACCATTGTGGCGGTAGGGCTGGGCATTCTGGCTGTACTCTTTGTGTGATAGAAATTCGCAAACCTCTCTTTATTGAGGAAAGAGCGGGCTTGCCTGTTATGTTGTCCCTGACTGGAAACGTATGTTTCTCATGGCGGAACCCTACGTTTCCCGACAGGGAAACAGCGTTTTTTGTGCCGGGAGACGTAAAAAATGTAGAAATGTCTTCCTGTTATCTCTTTAGGGTTTCTTAAATTGTTGTTTTTCAGACATGCTCTTAATGATAATCGTATAAAAATGTAGGTACTTTCGTAAAAAAGTAGCATCTTTGCAGTATGAATTGGATTGAACAGGTTACTATACTTGATTTGTTGCTGAAGGGATTGATTATCGGCATTGTCGTGTCTGCTCCTTTGGGACCGGTCGGTGTGCTCTGTATTCAGCGTACGTTGAACAAAGGGCGCTGGTTTGGTTTCGTGACAGGAGTCGGGGCGGCATTAAGTGATATTTGCTATGCGTTGATTACGGGATACGGAATGAGTTTCATGGACGAACTCATCCTGAAGCATCATATTTTTCTTCAGGTGGTGGGCAGCATCATGTTGCTGGCTTTTGGTATCTATACCTTCCGCAGTAATCCGGTGAAGTCACTTCGTCCGTCTTCAGGTACGCGCGGAACGTATCTGCACAATTTCGTAACGGCATTTTTTGTTACCCTGTCCAATCCCTTGATTATTTTCCTGTTCATCGGTCTGTTTGCCCGTTTTTCGTTTGTCATGCCGGGCAGTCCCATCGGTTTCCAGTTAGTGGGTTATCTGGCCATTATTTTGGGAGCATTGGGCTGGTGGTTCAGCATTACTTATTTTGTCAATAAAGTACGTTCACGATTTAATTTGCGCGGCATCTGGGTGCTCAACCGCATTATTGGTGTCGTGGTCATGATAGCGGCGGTGGTGGGAATCGTTCTGGCCATTGCCGGCAAATCTTTTTCTTGATAGGATATGTATATTTCTCAACAACTTAAAAAAGAATATCGCCGAATACCTGCTGTATATGTGGCAGGTGGAAGACTTGATTCGTGCCAACGGCTGCGACATGGAACGCATCCGCAAGAATATCATCGAGCCTTATCCGGCTACCGACGAGCAGAAGAAGGAACTGGCCCGCTGGTATGAAGACTTGATTAACATGATGCAGCAGGAGGGAGTGCTGGAAAAGGGACACGTGCAGATTAACAAGAACATCATCGTCTGGCTGACCGACCTGCACCTGCGTTTGTTGCGTTCGCCTAAATTCCCGTATTACAGTGCGGCGTATTACAAGGTGCTTCCTTTTATTGTGGAACTGCGTGCCAAGGGTGGCGACAAGGACGTGCCTGAACTGGAAACTTGCTTCGATGCCATGTATGGGGTGCTGATGCTGAAGCTGCAGAAGAAGGAAATCAGTGAAGAAACCATGAAGGCAGTGAAGGCCATCAGTGATTTGCTGGCGATGCTGGCCGGATATTATATTAAGGATAAGGAAGGTGATTTGGAACTGGATTAAAACATCACAGAAAATGAAAAAGATATTAGTGACGGGAGCCAACGGACAGTTGGGTAATGAAATGCGTCTGCTGGCAGAAGAACACAAGAATTTTGAGTATTTCTTTACTGACGTGGCAGAACTGGACATCTGCGACGAGCAGGCAGTAATGGATTTCGTTTCGACTCATCAGATTGATGTAATTGTGAACTGTGCGGCTTATACAGCAGTCGATAAGGCAGAGGACAACGTGGAACTCTGCGACAAACTGAATCATGTGGCTCCGGGCTATCTGGCCAAGGCGGCACAAAGTCGTAACGGCTGGCTGGTGCAGGTGTCTACGGACTATGTGTTCGACGGTACAGCCCATATCCCTTATAAGGAAGAAGATATACCGTGTCCGAATTCCGTATATGGCTCTACCAAACTGGCTGGTGAGCAGGAAGCGCTGAAGCAGTGTCCTAATACGATGGTGATTCGTACGGCATGGCTGTATTCTACGTTTGGCAACAATTTCGTAAAGACCATGATTCGCTTGGGACAGGAGAAAGAAACGCTGGGAGTTATTTTCGACCAGATTGGTACACCGACCTATGCACGCGATTTGGCTCAGGCCATTTTTGTGGCTCTGGAGAAGGGTATCGTGCCGGGTATTTATCATTTCAGCAACGAAGGAGTCTGCTCCTGGTATGATTTTACCAAGGCTATCCATCGTCTGGCAGGTATCACCACTTGCCATGTGTCTCCGCTTCACACAGAGGACTATCCTACGAAAGCCTGTCGTCCGCACTATTCTGTGCTCGACAAGACCAAGCTGAAGAAAACCTACGGCGTGGAAGTGCCTTACTGGATGGACAGTCTGGCAGAATGTATTGAAAAATTAAAACAATAAATATGGCAAATCAGGAAATAGCAAGAAGACGAACATTTGCGATTATCGCGCATCCGGATGCCGGTAAGACCTCGTTGACGGAAAAGCTGTTGCTTTTCGGTGGACAGATTCAGGTGGCCGGAGCGATGAAATCAAACAAGAATAAAGAAAACCGCCACGTCCGACTGGATGGACATCGAAAAGCAGCGTGGTATCTCGGTCACTACCTCCGTGATGGAGTTTGACTACCATGACTATAAGATTAATATCCTCGATACACCGGGTCACCAGGATTTTGCCGAAGATACGTATCGTACCTTGACGGCAGTGGACAGTGTAATCATCGTGGTGGACGGAGCGAAGGGTGTGGAAACACAGACCCGTAAGCTGATGGAAGTCTGCCGTATGCGTAACACGCCGGTGATTATCTTCGTCAACAAGATGGACCGTGAGGCTAAGGACCCGTTCGATTTGCTGGATGAACTGGAGGAAGAACTGGTTATCAACGTGCGCCCGCTGACGTGGCCGATTGAGAGTGGTCCTCGTTTCAAGGGTGTGTATAACATCTACGAGCAGAAACTGAACCTTTTCCAGCCTTCCAAGCAGGTGGTGACGGAGAAGGTGGAAGTAGACATCCATACAGAGGATTTGGACAACCATATCGGTACACCGCTGGCTGAAAAGTTGCGCAGTGAGCTGGAACTGATTGACGGAGTATATCCGGAATTCAACGTAGATGATTACCTGAAAGGAGAATTGGCTCCGGTGTTCTTTGGTTCGGCTTTGAACAACTTCGGTGTGCAGGAATTGCTCGATTGTTTTGTGGAAATTGCGCCAAGTCCGCGTCCGGTACAGGCAGAAGAACGCGAGGTGCAGCCTGAAGAACCTAAGTTTACCGGCTTTGTGTTCAAGATTACGGCCAACATCGACCCGAACCACCGTTCGTGTGTAGCCTTCTGTAAGGTATGTTCTGGTAAGTTTACTCGTAACACGCCGTATCTGCACGTGCGTCATAACAAGACCATGCGCTTTTCTTCACCCACGCAGTTCATGGCACAGCGCAAGACTACAGTAGATGAGGCTTGGGCTGGCGATATTATCGGTTTGCCGGATAACGGTACGTTCAAGATTGGTGATACGCTGACTGAAGGTGAACTGCTGCACTTCAAGGGATTGCCGAGCTTCTCTCCGGAAATGTTCAAGTACATCGAGAATGCCGATCCGATGAAGACCAAGCAGTTGAATAAGGGTATCGACCAGCTGATGGACGAAGGTGTGGCACAGCTGTTTGTCAACCAGTTCAACGGACGCAAGATTATCGGTACGGTAGGCCAGTTGCAGTTTGAGGTAATTCAGTATCGTTTGGAGAACGAATACAATGCGAAGTGTCGCTGGGAACCGTTGAGCTTGTATAAAGCCTGCTGGATTGAAAGCGATGATCCGGCTGAACTGGAAGCTTTCAAGAAACGTAAGTATCAGTATATGGCGAAAGACCGTGACGGACGCGATGTGTTCCTGGCCGATAGCGGTTATGTGCTTCAGATGGCACAGATGGACTTCAAGCACATCAAGTTCCATTTTACCAGTGAGTTCTAAGGAAGACATAAGATATAAACATAGAAAAAGGCAGGAAAGTGAACCGCTCTCCTGCCTTTTTTATATCCTTAAATTTGTTTCCTTTGCCAGCTTCCCTTTTTCAGATAGAGATAGCTCAGCAGGCCGATGGCTCCGGCATATACGTGTTCGGCAAACCAGCATACGGCTACATCCATTTTCAAAAAGAAGGATGACCGTGACGATGAAGATCAGGTAGCAGGTCAGGGCTACTATCTCCAGCAGGAAGGCAGAGCGGGTGTCACCCGTGCGGATACGGACTGGAAGAAAATGAATCCGGCACATTGGAAGAGGTAGCTGGAGCAGAGTACCCAGAGGGTTGGGACGGCAGCTTCTACCAGATCGGGCATGTCGGTATAGATGTGGAGCACATACGTAGGCAGACAGGCTATCAGCAGAATAACGGGCCAGACAATGCAGGTGCAGAGCTGTACGTGCTGCCGGATGGTGGGCATGACATAGCGGGCTTCTCCGCTGCCAATCAGGTTGCTGACCAGGGAACTGCAGGTGGAGGCAAAGGCTGTGATGGTCATGAACGGGATACTTGATACGTTACGTACAATGTTGGTGATGGCCAGTGAACGTTCGCCCAGGTGCTCGATGAAGATGAAAAGAGGAACCAGGTGCTGATGGAAATCGCGTTCTGTATCATAGTCCACAGCGACACGTTCATGATGCGTTTCAGCTCCGTCCACCGGAAACTCACCAGCTGGTTCAGTCCGTATCTGGCACAGTCTATCCGCCGTGTGGTGTAGATGATGAAAAAGAGCATCGATACCAGTTCCGCCAGTGAAGAGCCGATGGCGGCTCCGGCAATGCCCAGTGCCGGAAATCCCAGTTTCCCGAACACCAGAATATAATTGAATACTACGTTCGACATCACCATGACGATGGAGTTTAGCGTAAGGGTCTTGGTCTGTGTGGTTCCCACAAAGAACGCCCGGAACATGATGGCCACGAACGAGAAGAAGAATCCGAATACGCGCCAGTTGATGTAGCTCACTGCTGCCTCACAGATGCGCGGGGAGGCCACCAAATGCGATAATATCCAGGGAGAGAACAGTCGGGACAAGGTGAACATGACCAGTGCCATTCCTAACAGAAGTAAATCCCCTGGTAGAAGATGGAACCGATCATCCGGAAGTTACCTTCCCCGTTGCGGCGGGCAATCAGTATCTGCGAACCGATGCTGAAGCCGAATCCCAGCATGAAAATAGCCAGATAATACACTCCGGCAATGGCCGAGGCCCCCAGTTCTACTTCGCCTACACGTCCCATGAAAGCCGTATCGGTCATACCGATAAGCTGTTCCATAATCAGGCTGATCAGGATAGGGTAGGCCACTTTCCATATTTCTCCATTGGTGTATTTGGTATGCATAAAAGGCAGGTGTTAGTTAGGTGAGATGCAAGATACGACATTTCTGCACAAAAAAAGACCATCCTTTTGCAAGGACAGTCTTTTGTTTGTCTTTTTCTGAAAGAAGAATTAAGCTTCAGCAGGAGCTTCTTCAGCAGCAGGAGCTTCTTCTGCGTTTGCAGCAGCTTCAGCAGCTTTCTTTTCAGCTACCTTCTTAGCGATTTCTTCGTTTACTTTCTTTTCAGCTTCCAGACGTGCTTTTGCTTCAGCTTTCTTGGCTTCGTCCTGTTTTGCTTTCAAAGCAGCCAGACCTGACTGTTTGTTTTCTTTCCAGGCGTTGAATTTAGCTTCAGCCTGTGCTTCATCGAATGCGCCTTTAGCTACACCGCCCAGCAAGTGTTTCTTCATGTAAACACCTTCGCGAGACAAGATGTTGCGTACTGTGTCAGTAGGCTGTGCACCTACCATTACCCAGTGTAATGCACGTTCAAAATTCAAATCTACTGTGGCAGGATTGGTATTAGGGTTATAAGTACCAATTTTTTTTCAGTAAATTTACCATCACGTGGAGCTCTTACGTCTGCGATAACGATTGAATAAAACGCATAGCTTTTGCGTCCGTTTCTTTGCAATCTGATTTTAGTTGCCATTTCTAAATAATGTTTTTATAATTAATTGATTTGAATTAAATGCTAATAACCCGTATTAGCGGGTGCAAAGGTACAACTTTTTCTTTTGTTCTACAAAGAGTTCCGCAAATTATTTGTTGATTTCGCGCAGCCATTTCTCCAGCTCGCCCGTCCATTGGCGTTTTGTAGGGGAAGCTGTCGCGGTATCCCCAGCCGTGTCCTCCCACCGGGGTAAGTGTGCAGGCTGGCAGGAACTTTTGTTTTTTACTAGGGCTGTATAGTAGTTCACGCTGTTGGCCACCGGCACTACCGTGTCATCGCTGCTGTGCAGGATAAAGGCAGGCGGTGTTTGCGGAGTAACCTGCAATTCATTGGAATATTTCTGTTCCAGTTCCTTTGAGGGATTCTTTCCCAGCAGGTTGTCGTGAGAACCTCTATGAGTGTAGGCAGGGTCCATGGTGATGACCGGATAGAAAAGAATCTGGAAGTCCGGACGGGTTTCCGCATCGGTGAAATGAGTGGCGGTGGTGCTGGCCAGATGTCCTCCGGCTGAAGAACCCATGATACCCAGTTTTTTTACATTCCATTCCTGAGCGTGCTGGCGCATGATGCGCAGAGCCTGCTGTGAATCGCTCAGAGGCACTTCATTGTGTCCGTTGGGCATGCGGTAGCGGAGCACAGCATACGTAATGCCCTGGCTGTTGAACCAGTCGGCCATGCTTTTCCCTTCGTGGGCCATGGCCAGATGTGAGTATCCTCCTCCCGGACAGGCTACGATGGCCATTCCGTTCCCTTTTTTAGCCGGATAGACGTAGAGAATGGCTTCTTTTGTATAACTTGGAGAATCGGTATCTCCGTTTTTTTCTTCTGTGATGCCGTTGTCATTAGGGGCACCGTTGGGCCATACCTTAATTTCAATTGGCTGTTGTGCGAAGAGCGTGCCCGACATAAGCAACAGACCCATTAGTAGCAGTGTTTTCATGTGTGTGATATATTAGAGATTATTTTTTCAGTTTCATGCTGGCTTTTACCAGGTAAGTAATCAGCAGCAGATAAGCTACCAGTGACACCAGTTCGCTCATCGGGTTAGCCAGCCATTCTTCGTGGATAAGATTGATGTCGCAGTAGCGCATGATGGCACTCACTACACCCATCAGGCACCTCCGGCAATGAATCCGGATGCCAGCAACGTACCTTTCTCACCGCGTGCGTTGTTGACAGCTTCGTCCTTGCTGCGTGAAGTCACGTACCAGTTGATGGCACCACCCACCAGCAACGGAAGGTTCAGTTCCAATGGAATGAACATACCCAGCGCAAAAGCCAGGGCAGGCACCTTGCAGAAAGTCAGTACCAATGCCAGTGCAGCACCGATGCCGTAGAGCAGCCACGGAGCACCTACACCGTTCATCAGCGGGTCGATGACAGCCGCCATGGCGTTAGCCTGCGGAGCAGCCAGTTGTCCGCTGGTGAATCCGTAAGAATCATTCAGCACCATAATCACGCCGCCTACAGTAGCTGCGGAAACCAGTGTGCCGAGGAATTTCCAGCTTTCCTGCTTCTTGGGTGTGCTACCCAGCCAGTAACCGATTTTCAGGTCGGTAATGAAACCGCCGGCCATGGACAATGCAGTGCAGACCACGCCACCCATTACCAGTGAAGCCACCATACCCGTAGCACCTTTCAGTCCTACTGCCACCATGATGACAGAGGCCAGAATCAAGGTCATCAATGTCATACCCGATACCGGGTTGGTTCCTACAATGGCGATGGCATTGGCTGCTACGGTGGTAAACAGGAAGGAGATTCCCGCTACCAGCAGGATGGCTACCACGGTATGCAGGATGTTGCCTTGCATTACGTCGAAATAGAAGAAGAGTACCACGAGCAGCAGGGTGAACAGCGAACCGAAAGCGATGATTTTCATGGACAAATCCTTCTGAGTACGTTCCACGTTCTCTTCGGCCTTTTTGCCCTTCATTTCACTGGCAGCCAGGCTGACTGCACTCTTGATGATACCCCATGAACGCACGATACCGATGATGCCGGCCATGGCGATACCTCCGATACCGATGCTCTTGGCATATTCCTTGAAGATAAGTTCGGGTGACATGTCTCCTACGGCTGTCGTGATGTCCGGATTCCAGGCATTCAGCACCTGGTCGCCCCAGAACAAGGAAATGCCCGGTACGATAATCCACCATACGGCCAGTGAGCCGGCACAGATGATGGCCGCATATTTCAGCCCGACGATGTAGCCGAGTCCCAGTACGGCAGCTCCCGTGTTAATCTTGAATACCAGTTTGAACTTGTCGGCAATAGTCTCGCCCCATCCGCAGATGCGGCTTGTGAAGTTCTCGTTCCACCAGCCGAACGTTCCCACGATGAAGTCATAAAGGCCACCCACCAGTCCCGGCCATGAGCAGCGGTTTTGGCCTGGTCGCCTCCCTTTTCACCCGACACGAGCACCTGGGTACTGGCCGTAGCTTCCGGGAAAGGATATTCGCCGTGCTTGTCTTTTACGAAATATTTACGGAAGGGAATCAGGAACAGGATGCCCAGCACACCACCCAGCAGGGAGCTGATGAACATCTGCATGAAGTTAACCGTCATTTCCGGATATTTTCCTGCAGGATGTAGAGGGCCGGCAGGGTAAAGATGGCACCCGCCACGATGACGCCTGAGCAGGCACCGATGGACTGAATCATGACGTTTTCACCCAGTGCGCCTTTGCGTTTGGTGGCGCTGGAAATACCCACAGCGATGATGGCAATAGGAATGGCTGCTTCGAACACCTGACCCACTTTCAACCCCAGATAGGCAGCGGCAGCCGAGAATATAACGGCCATGACGAGTCCCCATGTCACTGACCAGAAGTTAACTTCAGGATACGTTTTTCCGGGAGACATGAGGGGTTCGTATTTCTCTCCCGGTTTGAGCGGACGGAATGCGTTTTCGGGCAGTCCCGTCGGTTTTCTTGTGTCTCTTTCATGAATAATATTACATTTTGATTTGATTAATATTCTTAAGGGTGTCCAAAAGTAGTAAAAATCCTTTATATTCATTCAAAAGTGAGCTCATTTTTGTGCCTTCGGAAAACGCACTTGTCGTTTGAAATAAAACGCCCTTACGTTTGGAGTCAAACGCACTTGTAGTTTTAACTAAAACGTACTTGCGTTTCAATTGAACTCCTTGCGTTTTTTTCCAGGCTCAAAGACGTTTTTCCGTGTGTATTTCGGGCATAAAAAAACAGGAGAAACATCGTTGAAAAATGTTCCTCCTGCCAAGTATGAAAAATGATGAATTGTTACTGATTGATGTCGCTGATGCCGGAGTCATGTCACCTTCTACTACCAGACGAGTGATTTCGTTCTTTGAGTTGGTGCGAAGGGTGATGGTTTTGCGGAAGTGTCCCGGGAATTTGCCGGCACCGTTGTAAGTGACTGTCACCTCACCGCTTTCTCCCGGCTTGATGGGTTCTTTCGGATATTGAGGTACGGTGCATCCGCAAGAAGCAATAGCCTGATGAATTACCAGCGGGCCGTCGCCTGTATTCTTAAATTTGAATTTGCAAGTTACTTTCGGACTGCTTTCTGAGAAAGAGCCAAAGTTGTATGAGGTCTTTTCGAATGTAATTTCTGCCGTTCCCTGAGCAATGACAAACAAAACATTCATGACACATAATAAGGTTGTAAATAAAATTTTCTTCATTTTCTTTGATTTTAATCCTTACTTCTGACAACTCCGCAAAGATACTACTTTTGTGTGAAACTGTTACTTTTGTGTAGGTTAATTAACAAACTTGAAGTGTTGTTATCGGTTTACCTGCTTCACGCCCTTCACCCGTTTTAATCTTCTTTATCAGCGATTCAAGCTTGGCATTGTCGTCTACGGTCACTGTCAGCATGCCCGAGAACAATCCGTCGTGTGAGTCGATGCTGATGGAGCGCAACAGGATGTTGTTCTCCTTATTTATAATGGACGTGATGTTCGTCACGATACCGATGTCGTCATGGCCGATAATGCGAAGGGTAATCGGATACTGTTTGCCCTGGCTCTTTCCGGCCCAGCGGGCTTTCACGATGCGGTAGGGGAAGCGGGAACGCATCTCCTTGGCATTCGGGCAGTCGCAACGGTGAATCTTGATACCGCCGTTGATGCTGACGAATCCGAATACTTCGTCGCCGTAAATCGGGTTACAGCATCTGGCCAGCGTAAAGTCGAGTCCTTTCAGGTTCCGGTCGATGACCAGCACGTCATCCTTGTAGTCCTTCGCGTCGGTGGGCTGCTGCATGTTGAAGCCTTCCGCACTGCGGTAGCTGATTTCTTCGCGCTGTTCGGTTTCCCGTTTCTGCATGTCAAGGTACTTGTCGATGATGTCGTTCACGTCCATCGATTCGTTGGCAATACTCTGATAGAAGTCGGTCACGGTCTTGAAGCCCAGTTTCCGAATCAGACGCATCAGGATGGCCTCATCATATTCCAGCTTCCGGTTCTGAATTTACGTTCCAGTGTTTCCTTGGCAAACTGTGTCTGACGGGCTGCAATCTCCTTCAGGGCCTGACGTATCTTGTTGCGTGCCTTCGACGTGGTGACAAAAGTCAGCCAGTCACGCTTGGGTGTCTGCGTGTTCGAGGTCATGATTTCCACCTGGTCGCCACTGTTCAGTTTCTGGCGGAGCTGTACATTTTTCCCCGTTGACGCGGGCACCCGTACAGCGGCATCCCAGGTTGGAGTGGATAGAAAAGGCAAAGTCGAGCACGGTAGCCCCTTGCGGCAGTTTGTACAAGTCACCTTTCGGAGTAAATACGAATACTTCGTCCTTATATAAATCCAGCTTGAATTGGTCCATGGCCTCCATGTCGCTGTCGGAGTTCTCCAGTGTCTCACGGATGGAGTTCAGCCACTCATCCAAACCGCTTTCTCCCTTTATACCTTTATATCTCCAGTGAGCCGCCAGACCTTTTTCGGCAATCTCGTCCATGCGTTCCGTACGAATCTGCACTTCCACCCATTTCCCTTCCGGCCCCATTACGGTGATGTGCAGTGACTCGTATCCGTTGCTTTTCGGCACGGACAGCCAGTCACGCAAACGCTTGGGGTTGGGCAGATACATATCCGTCACGATGGAATAAGCCTGCCAGCATTCCTGCTTCTCCTTTTCAAGCGGAGAATCGAGAATGATGCGGATGGCAAACAGGTCGTATACGCCTTCGAAAGGACATCCCTGTTTCTTCATCTTCTGGTAGATGGAGTGGATGGACTTGGTACGTCCCTTCATGTGGAACTTCAGTCCGGCATCTTCCAGCTTTTTGCGTATCGGTTCGATAAAAGCCTCGATGTAGCGGTCGCGGGCCTGCTTGGTGGCATTCAGTTTCTCTTTGATATGATAGTACACGTCGTGCTGCGTGTATTTCAGTGACAAGTCCTCCAGCTCTGATTTCAGTTTATACAATCCCAACTTGTGGGCTAGCGGTGCATACAGATAGGCTGCTTCGTTGGCCACTTCCAGACGTGCTTCTTCGTTGGGGCTGTCCTTGATTTGCCGCATCAGGTTCACACGGTCGGCAATGATAATCAGGATGACCCGCATGTCTTCGGCAAACGACAGAAGCAGATTGCGGAAGTTTTCCGACTCAATGATGGGGCTTTTGGAATACAGCTCGTTGATTTTGACGAGTCCCCGTATGATGCCGGCCACGTCTTCTCCATATTCCTCCTTGACCGAATCCAAACTGCAAAGATTGTATTTCACGGATTCATGGAGCATGATTCCCAAAATCGAGGCGCGGCGCATACCGATTTCTTCGGCCACGATGACAGCCGTCTGCATATCCTTGATAATGGGATTCATCTGGAATACATTTCGTGGAATGGTACCTTCTGCCATCGCCTTGACCAGATGGGTTTTCAGCTTGTGGCAGTCATCCTTTTGTAATGTATCTTTCGACAACCGCAGCAGTCGTTTTGTAGAGTTGAATCAGTTGTTTGTGTTCCTCTTGTGTAAAAAAGTCGTTGTTCTCCATAATTCCTCGTTTTGCTGTTTGTGGGTAAAGTTACTTTTTTTCTGTTGATATGGTGCACTCTTCCCGTATTTTTATATTTTTGGACGTAATTCTAAAAGACAGAAAGAAATTCATTACCTAAATAAAAACTATTATGTTAACACACGAAGACAAAGAATTGTTGGCCAAGAAGGGCATTTCGGAAGAAAAGATTGCCGAACAGTTGGCTTGTTTTGAAAAGGGGTTTCCATTCTTAAAGCTTTCAGCAGCTGCTTCCGTAGAAAACGGAGGTATTATGAGAGCCGATGAGAAAGAATGTGAACAGTATCTTGCTGCATGGGATGCATACAAGGCAGGCGATAAGAAAATCGTCAAGTTTGTTCCGGCTTCAGGAGCTGCCAGCCGTATGTTCAAGAATATGTTCGAATTCTTGGGTGCTGAGTATGACAAACCTACTACTGATTTTGAGAAGAAATTCTTCGACCACATTCATGATTTTGCATTCTATAATGACTTGAATGCAGCTTGTTTGGATAATACAGGAAAGAACATCAATGCCCTGTTGTCTGAACATAATTACAAGGCAGTGGTTTCTAACTTGCTGGAGTCTGCCGGACTGAACTATGGAGCGTTGCCTAAAGGCCTGCTCAAGTTCCATCGTTATGCAGATGGCGTGCGTACACCGCTGGAAGAGCATCTGGTAGAGGGCGCATTGTATGCTGCTGGAAAGACTGGGGAAGTGAATGTACACTTCACTGTTTCTACCGAACACCGTGCATTGTTCGAAAAACTGGTGGCTGCCAAGGCTGCCGAATATGAGGCTAAGTATGGTACGACTTATCACATCAGTTTCTCTGAACAGAAACCGAGTACGGATACAGTGGCTGCCGATATGGAAAACAAACCGTTCCGCGACAAGGACGGTAAATTGTTGTTCCGTCCGGGTGGTCACGGTGCCTTGATTGAGAACCTGAACGATTTGGATGCCGATATCGTATTTATCAAGAACATTGATAATGTGGTGCCCGACCGCTTGAAAGCTGATACCGTGACTTACAAGAAGTTGCTGGCCGGTGTATTGGTTACGCTGCAGAAGCAGGCATTTGAATACCTGGAACTGCTGGATGGCGGACATTATAGTCACGAACAGCTGGAAACCATTATCCGCTTCGTACAGCAGCAGTTGCGTTGCCGCAGAACGGACTTGAAAGAGCTGGAAGATGCTGATTTGGTCATCTATCTGCGTAAGAAACTGAATCGTCCGATGCGTGTTTGCGGTATGGTGAAGAATGTGGGCGAACCGGGCGGTGGTCCGTTCCTGGCCTATAATCCGGATGGAACCATTTCCTTGCAGATTCTGGAAAGTTCTCAGATTGATATGAACGACCCGGAAAAGAAAGCCATGTTCGAAAAGGGTACACACTTCAATCCGGTGGATTTGGTATGTGCCGTTCGCGACTACAAGGGCAATAAGTTCAACTTGCTGAAACATGTGGATAAGGCTACCGGCTTTATTTCTTACAAGTCAAAGAATGGAAAAGACTTGAAGGCACTCGAATTGCCGGGCTTGTGGAACGGTTCAATGAGCGACTGGAATACCGTGTTCGTAGAAGTTCCTTTGAGTACTTTCAATCCGGTAAAGACCGTGAACGATTTGCTGCGTGAACAGCATCAGTAATTTCCGGATAGTGGAAAAATAAAAATGTCCGCCTGTCATCTTTGTGAGATGGGCGGACATCTTTTTTATATATATGAAGAAAGTTTATTACACATTTTCCTTCTTGTTGAGATAATTTCTCTCTGTATTCTTTGGGGAAAGTCCTAAATTCCTTTTTACAATATTTACCGAAAAATGACAAAGTAGCAAAATTGAGTTCATTGGCAATTTCCTTGATGCTCTTATCGGGAGATTTCAGCAGGCACACTATATCCTTCATGACATAACAGGTGATGAGGTCGGAAGCTGTTTCACCGGAATTTTCCTTACATACAGCCGACAGGTATTTGGAGGTGACAAAACAACCGGTTGGCATAGTAGCTTACCGACCGTTCCTTGGGGTAGGAAGATATCAGCAGTTCCATGAAGGCATTGAACAGATTGTTGGACGAATTGAATGCGACCGGTTTTAACTGGATGTATTTCTCCATGGAGTCCTGAAATTCATAGATGAAGGCCTGCAGGAGGGCATTGATCAGTTCCTTCTGGTGGCGGTGAGGAGTACCGGTCAGTTTGGAATTCAGCAGATTATAGTACTGGCAGAAAAGCTGGCTTTCTTCATCATTCAGGGAAATGATAGGATGCTGTTCCAGGTACAGGCGTGAGTACCAGTTGTTTGCGGATGTGGACATCACAAAAATACGTTTGGCATATTCTGGTGAAAGACAGAATCCGCAGCACTCAAAATCATCTCCTATCATGCCGTGTTTGAGCAGCGTCTGCGGGTGACAAATCATCAAATCATTCCGACCGATTTCATAAGAATTGTTGTTGAGAGATAAAGACGCTTTTCCTCGCAGGCATAGATCGCCAGGAAAAAGTCAGCCCGTATGGGGGAGTATTGTTCGGTTTCACTTACTTTATTTACCTGGTTCAAGATGATAATCTGTTCGTCTTTATAGGCAGCTACCTTTTCCATGATTTCGGTGCTGGACATTCTGATGAGTTCTATTTCTTTCTCCATAACATTGATTAATCTATTCGGTTGCAAATGAACAGAATGTTTTTCAATTCTCAGTGTCCTATTTTTCCTGATGAGTATTCCATAGGGAAGATAGTGGGGACGGATAGAAAAATAGAACACTTCCAAGGTGGTATGTATGCCGTATATTTCGTGTAATGCCTTTTTCTTTGCGCTCACAAATTGCAGACATACTAAACATTTTAGAATTTATGAAAAAGAATTATCTGATGGCCGTTTGTTTGTTTCTGACTGTGATGTCAGGGTGTGGAAATAAAGAGCAGGCACCGCAGCAGGCAGAACCGGTAAAGGTCAAAGTGATGAGCGTAGTATCATCCGTACGTAATGAAGCCGTTCGTTTTTCAGGTACGGTGCAGGAGGAAAACGGCAGTTCATTAAGTTTCCCGCTGATGGGACGGGTAAAGTCGGTAAAGGTCGATTTAGGAAGCCGGGTGCGGCAGGGACAATTGCTGGCTACACTGGATGAGGTTTCGATGCAGAATACGTATCAGGCGGCAAAGACTGCTTTGAAGCAGGCGGAAGATGCCTACCAACGTATGAAAGAATTGCATGAAAAGGGAGTCTGGCCGAAATGAAGTGGGTGGAAGTACAAAGCAAGTTGCAGCAGGCGCAGTCTATGGAGGCAGTGGCCCGGAAGAATCTGACCGACTGTCAGCTGTACGCTCCGTTTCCGGGGTCATTGCCGAGAAGAGTCTGGAGGTCGGACAGAACGTCGTGCTGGTGTTCAGGTGCTGAAACTGGTATCCGACGACCGGCTGAAGGTACGGATTTCCGTGCCGGAGACGGAAATCGCGCGCGTGGCAAGAGGACAGAAAGCCGTGATAGAGGCACCGGTTCTGAATGGAACGAAGGCAGAAGGCGTAGTGACGGAAAAAGGTGTACAGGCCAATCCGCTGTCACGGTCGTATGAGGTAAATGTCGGTATTCAGACAAAAAAATACGGGACTGCTGCCCGGCATGGTGACAGAAGTCTGGTTGCAGGATGCCGATAAAAGTCAGGCGTGCGTACTTCCGGCCAATGTGCTTCAGCTGGACGAACACAACAACTACTTCGTGTGGCTGAAAGGTGAGGATGGAAAAGCATCGAAGCGTGTGGTGATGTGCGGCAAGTTCACGGCGACGGGTGTCACGGTGGTGAACGGTTTGAATGAAGGGGATGAAGTGATAGTAGAAGGACAGCAGAAAGTGTGCGAAGGAACTCCTCTGGCACTGTAAAAATGAAGTAAGACAATGGAAAAGAAAAGGAACATAGTGGAATGGGCCACGCACTATCGTCAGATTGTAATTCTGGTGACGTGCTGCCTGGTGGCATTCGGAATATACAGTCTGCCGCAGATGCAGAAAAATGAATTTCCTGATTTTACCATACGTCAGGGAATGGGTGATTGCCGTGGCTCCGGGAAATACGGTCAATGAAATGGTGGAACAGGTGACGAAGCCTCTGGAAGACTACATCTTTTCATATAAGGAAGTAAAGAAGGAGAAGACGTTCTCTACTACGCGCGACGGGGATTGTCTTTGTGCAAGTGGAGTTGAATGACGAACTGAACAACAAAGATGAGTTCTGGAGCAAGTTCAGGCATGGAGTAGCCACTTTCAAGTCGCAGCTACCGCCGAATGTGCTTGCCATACAGGTGATGGATGATTTTGGCGATACATCGGCACTGCTGATTACCATGGAAAGCAAGGACAAGACGTATCGGGAACTGTCCGACTATATGGATGAACTGAAGAACCGTTTGCGTCGCATCAGCAGTGTGGGACGACTCACTGTGAGTGGAGAAAGGGCTGAACAGATTTCCATCTACCTGGACCCGGAACGTCTCTCGCATTATGGACTGAACGAGCAGTTGATTGCCGGCCAGCTGTTTGCCAAGGGATTCGTGACCACGGGCGGACGCATACAGACCCCTCAGTATGTATTGCCGGTGCATGTGGAGAAGACGTTCAATACGCTGTACGACGTGCAGCAGCAGATTGTGTACAGCGACCCCTCGGGCAATGTGGTGCGCTTGCAGGATGTGGCTCGTGTGGTCAAGGAATACCCTCATGCCAACAGCTATATCAAGAACAACGGGACGAAGTGTATCCTGCTGAGTGTGGAAATGAAGAAAGGAAAGAACATCGTACAGATGGGAAATGACATCGACCGTGTGCTGGAAGAGTTTAAGACAGAGCTTCCGTCGGAGGTCAATATGTTCCGTATCACCGACCAGGCACAGGTGGTGGGCGACAGTGTCAATGCTTTCTTGCGTGAGCTGGTGATTGCCATCGTGGCCGTAGTGATTGTGGTGATGCTGCTTTTGCCGTTGCGAGTGGCACTGGTAGCTGCTTCCACCATTCCGGTTACCATTTTTATCTCACTGGGACTTTTCTATGCCTTTGGCATTGAGTTGAACACCGTGACGCTGGCTGCCTTGATTGTGACGCTGGGAATGATTGTGGATAACTCTATTGTTATCATCGACAGTTATCTGGAGAAAATCGGCGAAGGAATGTCGCGCTGGCATGCGTCTATCTTCAGTGCCACGCATTTCTTCAAGTCCATATTCTCGGCTACACTGGCCATCAGTATTACATTCTTCCCCTTCCTGATTGTGATTCCCGGCATGATACACGATTTCCTGCTGAGTTTCCCCTGGTCTATTACGCTGATTCTGGGCATCTCCTTGCTGGTAGCCATGCTGTTGGTACCGTTCATGCAGTTCTGGTTCATCCGTAAGCCGATACCTTCGCATAAAAAAAGGATTCTCGTTCATGGAATTCCTGCAGACCTATTATAATAAGTTGCTTGACAAATGCTTTGCCCCATCCGTATGTTACTTTGCTGGGAGGAATCGCTTCCGTGCTGGTGGGTATCTTCCTGATGGGGAAACTGCCGCAAAAGCTGATGCCGGTGGCCGACCGTAACCAGTTTGCCGTAGAAATCTATCTGCCTACGGGCTCGGCTGTAGAAAAGACGGCCTGGGCTGCCGATACCATGGAACATGTGTTCCGTAAAGACCCGCGAGTGACTTCCGTCACTTCATTTATCGGTTGTTCTTCCCCTCGTTTCCATACGGCATACGCTCCGCAATTGGGAGGAACGAACTACGCCCAACTGATTGTGAACACGAAAGGGAATAAGGAAACTGTGGAACTGTTGGATGAATATGCTCCGCGTTATACCGATGCTTTTCCCGATGTGCGGGTAAGGTTCAAGCAAATCAGTTTCAGTCAGGCGGTCTATCCGATAGAACTCCGTCTGAGTGGAGAGAATCTGGATTCATTGAAACCGTGGCCGGGAAATACCTGAGCATGTTGCGCCAGATGCCGGAAATACGGTTGGCACAGACCAACTTCAGTGAACCGCAGACTTCGGCCAAAGTGGTGCTGAAAGAAGATGAGGCTTCTCGTCTGGGCATACAGAATGTGCAGCTGGAAAGCCACGCTGGCCATGCGCTATGGCGACGGTATAAAGGTGGCCAGTGTGTGGGAAGGCGATTATGACATCCCCGTGACATTGAAAAGCGAGAGGGCAGATTGTGCCGGTTTCTCCGATCTGGAAAACGAACTGATTCCGGTATTGGGCGGTACGCAGGTTCCCTTGCGGCAAGTGGCAGAAGTGGTACCTTCCGTCAAAGACGGACAGCTGGTACGCCGGAACGGTATCTATACCATTACGGTCATGGCCGATGTGCGCCGTGACGTGAACGTGACCGCCCTGACGAGTGTGATAAAAGAAAAAGTGGCAGCCATCCCTCTGCCGGATAAAGTGACGCTGGCTTACGGAGGTGACGACGAGCAGGATAATGAAAACCTTCCGCCTATTATGGCAGCTCTGGCCATTGCAGCTTTCATCATTTTCTTCATCTTGCTGGCTCATTTCAAGCGTATTAGCATTGCTCTGCTGATTTTTGCCAGCATGACGCTGTGTGTGTTCGGTACGGCAGTGGGCGTACTGATACAAGGAGTGGATTTCGGTATGACTTGTACACTGGGTATTATCAGCCTGATGGGAATTATCGTGCGTAACGGCATTATCATGATTGACTATGCCGAGGAATTGCGTGAAACAGAGAAACTATGCGTGCGTGATGCCATTTATCATTCTGCCCGCCGACGTATGCGACCCATCTTCCTGACTTCGGCCGCTGCCTCCATGGGAGTCATCCCGATGATATTGGGCAAGAGCGGACTCTGGATGCCGATGGGTACGGTGATTTGTTACGGTACGCTGATTACCATGCTCTTCCTCTTGACGGTGCTTCCGGTAGCTTACCTGGTGATTTTCAGGGGAAGCAGCCGGAGACGTGCCCAGCTGGAAGCATTGGAGAAAGCCTGATGAGGTGATTAGGAATCAATCAAAAGAAGAATCATTATGAAAACGAATCGAAACAGAATAATAGCTTTTCTATTGATAGGTGGGGCGTGCATGAATGGGGCTTTCGGACAGAAAGCCTATACGCTGGATGAATGCATTCAGGCTGCCTTGACAAACAATGTGCGAATGAAGAATGCAAACAATGAACTGGAAATGGCCAAGCAGGACAAGAAAAAGGCATTTACCAATTATTTTCCGAGCGTGAGCGCGGCTGGAACCGGTTTCATGGCTGATAAAGGATTGATGCAGATGAGTTTGGGACCGGACATGAATATGTCCATGCTGAAGAACGGAATAGCAGGGGAGTCGGTGCCTCCCTGCCGTTGTTCACCGGCGGACAGATTGTGAACGGAAACCAGCTGGCCAAGGTGGGAGTGGAAGTGAAACGCCTGCAACGGAACTTATCCGACAATGAAGTATGCCTCACTACGGAACAATATTTCTGGCGGGTAGTGATACTGAAAGAAAAGCTGAAAACTTGTCCAAGGTCGAAGCCCAACTGGCACGCATCCTGAGTGATGTGGAAGCTTCGGTACAGGCTGGAATCGTGACGCGGAACGATTTGCTTCAGGTACAATTTGCGGCAGAATGAAACAAAGAGTACTCGTTTGCAGGTGGAAAATGCCTTGTCGGTATCCCAGAATATGCTGGCACAGTACACCGGACTTTCATCCGATACCCTTGACGTGGCCTTTGCGGTGGATACCCAGCTGCCTGCACGCCCCGACAGCCTTTACTGCGATCCGGAATCGGCATTGGGACTCACCAGTGAATATGCTTTGCTACAGCAGAATGTGAAGGCCAGCCGCTTGCAATACAAGATGGCGGTAGGGAAGAACCTGCCTACGGTGGCCATTGGCGGAGGCTATGTATACCATAACTTCTTGCCGGAAGACCAGCGTTTTTGGGTGGGATTTGCTACGGTGACCGTTCCCCTGACCGGATGGTGGGGAGGAAGCCATGCCATTAAGAAAGAAAAGCTTCAGGTGAAGAACACGGAAAACCAGTTGGCCGACCAGGGAGAATTGCTGGTTATCCGCATGAAGAATGCCTGGAACGGGGTGAACGAGGCATACGAGCAGATGAAGATTGCCCGTCTGTCCATTGAGCAGTCCACCGAGAATCTCCGCCTGAATACCGATTATTACAAGGCAGGCACCTGCACGATGAGCGATTTGCTTGATGCACAGACTTTGTATCAGCAGAGTCGTGACAAGTATGTGGAAAGCTATACGGATTATGAATTGAAAAAAGAGAATATCTGCAAGTCACGGGGCGTCGTTAAAACAACTTTTTCTTGATGTGAAGGGCTGTCGGGAAGTATTTCCGATGGCCCTTTGTGATAAATTCTGCATATTAATTGCATATTAATTTGATTTGAGCTATCTTTGCAGCGTAATTGGGAAGCAGATAAAGTAAAAACGTCCTGAAGAAGATGTAGCTTTTTCAGGAACTTTTGTAGGTTTCTTATGTGAGAAACGTAGGGTTTCCGACCGGGAAACGTACGGTTCCGCAAAGTGAAACATAGGTTTCCGGGCAGGAAAACGTAAAAACATATTTTTACGTTTTCACAAAAATAGACTAGGGTTAGAACTTACAAAGATTTAGAATATAATATACAGCGTATGAACATGTGCAGGCAACATAAGGTAGTTCGGATAAAGGTCAGTACGGCGCTTTACCGGAGATGTCATGCCCGTGCGCATTGGTTCAGCGGATTTCTTCATGAAAGTTTGTAAGACACGGGAAGTTGCGTCTTCCTGACGTGGTGTGAAATCTTTCTTATAAACTTTTACTCTCAATTTTGTTATGTGGATTATTTTATTGATTGTCCTGGCAGGTATTCTGGCAGGATATAGCCTCGTATGTGTGCTTTTTTGAAAAAAGTGAATCTGACTATCTCGTGTACCATTTGTCTGATGCTGTTCGTGTTAGGACTTTCCGTGGGTTACAATCCGTTGATTGTAGGAAACTTAGGGTCTTTCGGCGGACAGGCACTGTTGCTCAGTGTGGCCGGCATTACGGGAAGTGTGTTGCTGGCACGCGTGGTATATCTGTTGTTCTTTAAGGAAGGAGGTGAAAAATGAAAGGAAGTTTGCTGGTATTGTCCATGTTCTTTGTAGGCTGTGTGTTAGGCTACGTGTGGAACTTTTCCGGATGGGAGTTGGGAGATACGCACCACTTGTCCATGTATATTCTGTATGCCTGATGTTTCAGGTAGGCGTCAGCATTGGCGGGGGAGAGGATTTCAAGGAACTGCTTCGTGGTTTCCGTCCCAAGATGCTGCTGATACCGCTGGCCACCATCGGAGGAACCTGTTGTTTTCGGCATTGGTCAGTGTGCTGCTGACTCGCTGGAGTGTGTTCGACTGTCTGGCCGTGGGCAGCGGACTGGGATATTATTCGCTTTCGTCTATTTTGATTATGGAACTCAAAACCCCCGACCTTGGTGCACAGTTAGCTACGGAACTGGCCACGATTGCACTTCTGACGAATGTCATCCGCGAACTGGTGGCACTGGTGGGAGCTCCTTTCATCTGCAAATACTTCGGGAAGCTGGCCCCTATTTCGGTGGCCGGAGTAACCTCGGTCGATGTAGCCCTTCCCTCCATTATCCGTGTGTCTGGAAAGGAAATGGTGCCCCTTGCCATCTTCCATGGACTGCTGGTCGACATGTCCGTGCCGTTTTTCATTTCTTTGTTTTGCAAGCTGTAGAAGGAATCCCCCGTCCGCAAAGCAAAGAGATGAAAACGGCGGCGGGGAGCCTTAGATGTCCATGCCCATGATGTAATCGTTCATGTAATATCCGTTGCCGATGGGGAAGTCCCCTTCGCGAACCTTCTTCATGCCCATGTGCTCATAGAATCCAAGTGCCGGATTCTGCCGGTTCACATTCAGTTCCATGCGGCAAGGTTCCGGATGAAGTTCCTTGATGCCCTTTATAGCCTGCTGGAACAGTTGCCGTCCGAGTTTGTATTTTTGGAAGTAGGGGAGTACGTAAATCTTCTGCAAGTGAAACAAATCCGTATCCTCCTGCTGGATGGACACATAGCCCGCAGGCTCACATTCTTCGTAAGCGATGTAGTAAATGTGATGCTCTTTCTCCATCTGGTTTCTCAGGCTCTCGCTGGAATACATCCAGTCCATCATGTAATCAATCTGTTCCGGAGTCAGAATATGCTGGTAGGTAGCGGGAAAGGTCTGTGCCGCCAGCGTCCGGATGACTTCAATGTCTGCAAGAGTAGCTTTTTTAATCGTAAACATAGGCGTTTTCCTTATTATAATGTGTTTTCTGCAAAAGTAGTTTATCTTTTGTATGTATGGTTTTTATCGAAACATAAACTTGTTAAAAGTTTTGAAATTATAATACCTTGTAATACATAGTATCAATATAAAACCTATATTTGTGTCATACAAGATAAATGAGATGAAATGAATGTAGACAATGTAAAATCGCAGATGCGCAAGGGAATGCTGGAGTATTGCATTCTGTTGCTGTTGCACCGGGAGTCTGCCTATTCTTCCGACATTATCCAGAAGCTGAAAGAGGCCCGGCTGATTGTGGTGGAAGGCACGCTTTATCCGTTGCTGACCCGCCTGAAGAACGACGGACTCCTGTCGTACGAGTGGGTGGAGTCCACGCAAGGACCGCCCCGCAAGTATTATGGACTGACTCCGGAAGGGGAGGAATTTCTGAAAGAACTGGAAAGTGCTTGGGACGGACTTTCCGACACGGTGAATCATTTAAGACAAAACATTTAAAAATCACATGACATGAAAAAGACACTGACTGTAAATTTAGGTGGCACCGTATATCATATTGATGAAGATGCCTATATCCTGCTGGATAATTATTTGAACAACCTCCGCTACCATTTCCGTAAGGATGAAGGAGCGGAAGAGATTGTGCGCGACATAGAATCCCGTATTGCCGAACTGTTTGATGAGGCATTGCGTGGCGGACTACAGGTGATTACTATTAAAGAGGTGGAAGAGGTAATTGCCCGTATGGGAAAACCGGAGGAACTGAATGGCGAAGAAGACGGTAACCCGTCCGCATCGAACAGCAAGACTTTCGATAGTGATCGACGGAAACCAGCCGACGTCTGTTCCGTAATCCGGACGACCGTATCCTGGGTGGAGTGGTATCGGGCATTGCAGCCTATTTCGGCTGGGATGTGACCTGGACCCGCATCGTCTTTATTTTTGGCCGGATTTTTTATTCATGGTTTGATTTTGGCTTATTTGTTGGCATGGATTATCATCCCGTTGGCACATACGGCTACGGAAAAGTTGCAGATGCGCGGAGAACCCATCAACGTGGAGAATATCGGCCGGACGGTGACCGACGGTTTTGAAAAGGTGAACGAATATGTGCATTCAGAACAGCCCCGCTCTGCCTTGCATAAGTTTGGCAATGGGGTGGTAGCCGTGGTCGGTTTCCTGCTGAAACTTTGCCTGGTGCTGTTGCTGATATGCTGCGCTCCTTTCCTGCTGGTAGGACTCATTGTCTTGTTTGCCCTGCTGATGGCCGCCACGGGAGTCATCGTCAGTCTGCCTGCCTTCTTCTATAATATATTGCCTTGGGTAGACTGGGGTGGTGTGTGCACCATGCCGGGAATGGATTGTCGGGCTCACCGTATGCGGTCTGCTGATTGTCGGTATCCCGGTAGCCGGACTGATTCAGGCCGTCATGCAGTCGTTCGGTAGCTGGAAGCCCATGGGCACCTCTACGAAAGTAGTGCTGGTATTGTTGTGGATGATTGCCCTGGCTATAGGAATTGTGTTGTTTTTTCAGATTCCTTTCCTGACAGAACCACTTCTGTCAGCTCCTTTCTGGGGTGAGTTCCTCTGATTTTGTCAGTCTCACCCGAATGTGTGAGACAAGAATGTCACATAAAGCAGCCAAAATGGCAGTCCGTGTCAGAAAAAAATGCTGGCACGGGCTTTTTTTTGTTCTGGCATGGCATTTGTCTTTTAAAGGGCGTAACGCTTCGGCGTTACAGAATAAACCAAATTAGAAAATAATAAAAATAGAATACAATTATGGGAAAGATTATTGGTATTGACTTAGGAACAACAAACTCATGTGTTGCAGTATTTGAAGGTAACGAACCGGTGGTAATTGCCAACAGCGAAGGTAAACGTACCACTCCTTCAGTAGTAGGTTTCGTAGACGGCGGCGAACGTAAGGTAGGTGACCCTGCTAAAACGTCAGGCTATCACAAACCCGAACGTACAGTATATTCTATCAACGTTTCATGGGTGAAACTTACGATCAGGTTCAGAAAGAAATTTTCTCGTGTACCTTATTCAGTAGTAAAGGGTGACAACAACACTCCGCGTGTAGACATCGACGGACGTCTGTACACTCCGCAGGAAATCTCTGCAATGATTCTGCAGAAGATGAAGAAAACTGCTGAAGATTATCTGGGACAGGAAGTAACAGAAGCTGTCATCACCGTTCCGGCATACTTCTCTGACTCTCAGCGTCAGGCTACGAAGGAAGCTGGTCAGATTGCTGGTCTGGATGTAAAACGTATCGTAAACGAACCGACTGCAGCTGCATTGGCTTACGGTGTAGACAAGGCTAACAAAGATATGAAGGTAGCCGTATTCGACCTTGGTGGTGGTACATTCGATATCTCTATCCTGGAATTCGGTGGCGGTGTATTCGAAGTATTGTCAACTAACGGTGATACTCACCTGGGTGGTGATGACTTCGACCAGGTTATCATCGACTGGTTGGTTCAGGAATTCAAGAACGACGAAGGTGCTGACCTGACTACTGACCCGATGGCTATGCAAAAGTTTGAAAGGAAAGCTGCTGAAAAAGGCAAAAAATTGAAATTGTCTTCTTCAAACTTCTACTGAAAATCAACTTGCCTTACATCATGCCGGTAGCTGGTGTGCCTAAAACACTTGGTTAAGACTTTGACCCGTGCTAAATTCGAACAGCTTGCTCACAACTTGAATTCAGGCTTGTCTTGAAACCTTGTAAGAAAAAGCAATGAAGCGATGCAGGTTTGAACAACTCTGATATCGACGAAGTAATCCTGGTAGGTGGTTCTTCACGTATCCCGGCTGTACAGAAACTGGTAGAAGACTTCTTCGGTAAAGTTCCTTCTAAGGGCGTAAATCCGGACGAAGTAGTAGCTGTAGGTGCTTGTATCCAGGGTGCCGTTTTGAACAAGGAAGCTGGTGTAGGTAATATCGTATTGCTGGATGTCACTCCGTTGACACTGGGTATCGAAACAATGGGTGGTGTAATGACCAAGTTGATTGATGCCAACACAACCATTCCGTGCAAGAAGAGCGAAGTATTCTCTACTGCAGCTGATAACCAGACAGAAGTTACCATCCACGTATTGCAGGGTGAACGCCCGATGGCTGCTCAGAACAAGTCTATCGGTCAGTTTAACCTGACAGGTATCGCTCCGGCTCGTCGTGGTGTACCTCAGATTGAAGTAACTTTCGATATCGATGCCAACGGTATTTTGAAGGTATCTGCTAAAGATAAGGCTACTGGTAAGGAACAGGCTATCCGCATCGAAGCTTCATCTGGTTTGAGCAAAGAAGAAATCGACCGTATGAAAGCTGAAGCTGAAGCTAACGCAGAAGCTGATAAGAAAGAAAAGGAACGCATCGACAAGTTGAACCAGGCAGACAGCTTGATCTTCTCTACAGAAAATCAGTTGAAAGACCTTGGCGATAAGATTCCGGCTGACAAGAAAGCTCCTATCGAAGCTGCTCTTCAGAAACTGAAAGACGCTCACAAGGCTCAGGATTTGGCTGGTATCGATGCTGCAAGCGCTGAACTTCAGGCTGCATTCCAGGCTGCAAGTGCTGAAATGTACGCTCAGACAGGTGGTGCTCAGGCTGGTCCTAACGCAGGTCAGGCAAATAACAATGCAAGTCAGGGTTCAAGCAAGAACAATGACAATGTACAGGATGCTGACTTTGAGGAAGTGAAATAAAGAATAAAATAATAGAAATGAGGCATGATTATAAGGATTATGCCTTCATTTTTTTATTTAATATATGACATTTATGAGTTAAGGAAATTTTTAAGAAAGTCAAAAGAGGATAAACCAGTAGTAGCAATATGTTACGACTTTGATAAAAAAACGTTGTCTCCTGATGATATGCAGGTTCAAGGGTATATTCAATCGGTTGGATATGAAGTCGAGTCTTTCTGGAAAGAATCGAACGGATTAGCTGAAGAAAACGACATGGACCAAAACCTTGCCTATATGTTTACAATGATTCAAAAAGCTCATGGAAAGTTTGTTTTTAACAGAGAGGCCTTAATGGATTATGGAGCGAAAGTAAAGTTATTTCCTGGTGTAGATACGTGGTTTAAAAGAATCAGAGAATATGGAGAAAGTAAGGGGGTAATTGTGGAACATTACATCATATCTTCTGGGCTGAAAGAAATGATTGAAGGAACTAAGGTTGCAGATGAATTTGAGAAAATCTATGCTAGTTCATTTTATTATGATAAAGATGGTGTAGCTCAGTGGCCTGCACAAGTTATAAATTATACAAGCAAGACACAATTTCTTTTTAGAATAGAAAAAGGAACATTGGATGTAAATGATTTCGCCGTCAATGATTATTTTGAGCCCGAGAATATTCGTATTCCTTTTAGAAACATGATTTATATAGGTGACAGCGATACTGATATGCCATGTATGAAACTTATTAATACCAATTCCGGCCATTCAATAGGAGTTTTTAATCCGGAAACTCAAGATAAGAGAAAAGTGTACAAAATGATGGAAGATAAAAGGATTAAATATTTTGCTCCGGCAGATTATACAGAAAATTCAGAATTGGATATTCTCGTAAAAACTATAATTGAACAAACGGCTTCAAATGAAAACTTGTGTCTTTTCATTATAAAAATCAAAAGGAGCAGCTCAATCAGAATATAAATGTAGAGTCAAGAAGTTAGAGAAAAAGAAAACTCATATTGGATTTGGAAAAACAGTTAATAGTTTTGCGCGGACTCATTTTGTTATTTCAAAATTGAAGGCTTTCAATAACTGGAGTGATAAAGAAAGACAACAATTAAAGCAATAGCAGAGAAAAATAATCAAGTATCTTACATAAAAGATGACGAAGACATAGCGTTTTTCTATTCGTCCCTTGGGTAGTTTATTATTCTATTTCTGTGTCATCCAAGAATTCGTCATAATATAAGACACTGTCCAAAATTTTCCATAGCTTTCACCATCGTATTTCTTCACTATTGCTGGAAAATGGATGCCATTAAATATTTAATGGGATATACGAATGTCAGAACCACGTGGATTCATATGTTCATCGTACATGATATCAAGTAGCTCATTTGCAAGTTTACCATCTGTGATTTTAATAATGTTATCTTCTTCTGTTACATAGCCAAGTATATTGATACTGCCATACCAGACCGTGGACCTATCTATGATACACGAGGATAAAGATAGTTTAGGTACAATCTTTACATATAATCCTAAAAACTTTTTAGATAATTTCGTCTGACTGCTTTCCTCTGATGTAAGAATTGCAATTTGAACACCACTTACATGAAACTCTCTGAGCATTTTAACAAATGTGTTTCGTTCTGTACGATAGAGTTTTGGAGAGGATATGACAATAGATTGTCTTGAACTTTTCAAATTTTGCATAAATGCCAAACGGAATGTGTTACCATTGAAAATCTGTCCTTCATATGATGATGTTTGTAAGTCATCTGTATTATCAAACAGTGTCTGAGTATCTTTTGACAGTACACGATAACCGATGGCAGAGTATCCTTTTAGGCGTTTTACGATACATATTCTCACAAACAGGTTCGTGTATATCAATATAGTCATAAATACGAACATCTTTCTTGCCCTCATTCTCACGGTGCAAACGTCCGGCATATTGTGCCACCAATCCTTTCCATGAGATTGGTAGTGCCAAAAACAGTGTATCAAGTCGTGGATAGTCAAATCCCTCTCCCACATATTTTCCCGTGGCTACTATTACAAGAGGGGCATCTTTGGGTATATCCTGTAACTTTTGCAGCGTTTCTCTCTTGTTCTTTGCAGTCCCTTCTCCTGTGAGTTGTATGATGTTGGCTACATGCTGCTTCAACATTTCGGCAAGCAATTCTACATGAGAAGTTCTGGCAGTAAGTATTATAGGCGTTCGGCCTGCAGCCACAACATTAAGGACATCCTCTATTATAAGATTATTCCGTATTTCCGATTCAGCGAGGGATTGTGATAGTGCCGTAAACGATTGTTTGTCATCGGTAACAGGTCTATAAGATGTAAATCTCGGCACAAGATAACGCTGGAACGACTGCTTCTGTATCTGTGCCTTGGCATCGGCAAAAAACGAATCGGACCGCATTGCATAAAGATAATAGGCTGCAAACCATCTTTACGGATTGGAGTGGCAGTAAGCCCATAGACATAATGTGCCGTAACGTGTTTTAACACATTCTCAAATGTTATGGAAGATACGTGATGACACTCGTCTACAATGACCATCCCGTATTCTTTTACAAAAGGCTTGACTTCGTCATTTTCAAAACACGACTGCATAAGGGCTATATCAATAACACCATGCAACGTGTTAGAGGTAGAATCAAGACACCCGACCGGAGAAAAAGCCTTCTTCCTGCCTCGCTTCTTGGAAATCTCCTCTTCTGTAAAATCTATGTCAAGAAATTCAGACAGACGTTCATGCCATTGCATAAGCAATGCCTTGGAGTGTACCAGAATAAGTGTATTTGTCTTTCTTCGGGCAATCAGAACTGCGGCTGTAACAGTCTTTCCAAAGGCTGTCGTTGCAGACAACACTCCGTTGGAATATGGCATGAGGGCATTAATGGCATCCAACTGTTCATCGCGTTCTTTTCCTTTGAATGTTACGCCAATAGGTTTACCATGATTTGTATTATCAACTATTTCATAATCAATTTTGAAGGAATACAGCATGTTGATAATGGCATCCTCACACCCCCGAGGCATTGCAAGATATTCATCGGTAAAATCTGCACGGCAGATAATACGAGGAATGTTATATATGGAAATACGCATCGCCTGTTTGCTGTAAAATTCTGGATTTTTGAAACGCCGCAATATGTTTCAAATGATTACTAACCTTATCTGAAATGGATTTTAAAGGAATATATATCCTGTCTGATTTATGTATTATAAGTATGCCGTTAAAGTCTTCCTGGGTCACATCTTGTATGACCGGTATTTCCCACGGTTTATTTTCCGAAGATGTGGCCAATGTTCCAAAATCTTCCTGCTGATGCTGTGTCAATAATGCATCTACGGTACTTTCATCTATTTTTCTTACATTGTATAGGTATGCCCATTGATCCTGGAACGGAAGAAACTGATCATCTACAAAAACGCTGTTTCCTGCTTTCCTGGCTTTTCCCTGCAATGGTAACGCAATGAGATTGCCGAATCCGCCTTCCGGTACTTTATCCTGATTGGGAAAGAAACGATCGTATGAATCGAATGTAATCCGTCCATTACGCTTCATGGCTTCCGTAAGAATTATATTGCCTAATTTTCTTGCTTTGTAGGCAGGTATGGGTTGATCAAAGAAAATCCATACATGTGCACCATTGCCGGAGCGTGAGCGTTCTATACTGAATGGGATTCTCCACTCTCTGCAAATGGGAATAAATGCCAACACATCGTTCTTATATCCATGAGTGCAATTCTTGTCATCAAAATCAGCACACAGGAAAGAACATTTATTATCAGAAGTAACAACGTACAGACCTATAACATCGCATCCGTTCTCATCTTTACCTTCCAGATGTCGGTATATGTCTTGATTGGTTAACGTGGCAAAATTACGGTTGGGACACTCTGCACATTTATGCTTTTTCTTATCGCATATTCCTCTGCGCCATTCGTTGATACATACTGGTTGGTAACCACCCTTTTCTGTGGCTTTGTTGAACCATCGTCGTGCAAATACATCATCTCGTCCCTTGAAAAAGTTACGGAACAATGCAATTTTCTCATCAAGAGAGAGTTTGATTTGAGGATATGTTATGGAAGAAAATGCTGTACTTTCATCAGCACATTTAATGGAGGAATACACTATACCATGCTGTGAAAGTATTGACTTCAGTTTTTCATTTTCGGCAAGCAGAGCATTGTATTTAATGACAAGCGCATTGTATTTCTCTTGAAAACTGTCCATCTGTTATTTTGTTGCCATTAAACCACACAGCAATGCAATTCCAAAACTCAGAAACGTTCCGGCAAGGACATATTCTGTTTTTGCTGTATCCGTGTCTTTGAATCGAAGTATGGATTTTGCCGCTATTATAAAACCAATTGCTTCATATTGTCCAATGATAACGAATATGATTGTAAGAATACGTTCTAAATTTCCAATTAACGCTCCTGCATTTTTGATATTTTCACAAGACTGTGTCTCTCCAACTTGATATTTCTTTAAGACCAACTTAATCAGGATGTTTGCAGGCTTGATGCACAATAGTAAAGCCAATATGAATAGAGGTATAGAGTAGCTGCCATTGCAATCCATCGATTGGATTGGCAACTTTGTTGTAGTGTCAAAGGAAAATATCACTATAATCAATACCGCCAAATGAGCAACCTGATCAATCACAAAATTCCATAATCCTTTGGGGCTATATGTTTTGATAACATCTATCACCAGATGAGAAAAAAGCAATGGCAAGGGCATAAAAATCTGAATTCATAAACAGGAACAACTACCCATGATACCACGCCGATAATAAGCGAATGCACATAACAGGAACCAGCTTTTGAATTTCCTTTCCTCTTTCTGTGCACAGTATTTATCATTCTGCAGGTAAAAATCACCTATAACATGTGCCAATATCAGACTTAAAAACAACCAACTATTCATATCCTTCAAAATTTATCTGTTCAAAATACTTTATGGATTCTTCTATACAATACCATTTTGTAGCTGTAGAAGCATTATTTACACTGGCTTGGGATATACCCAGTTTTTGGCAATGTCTGCCTCTTTGAAACCAAGCAGTTTATAGTAAACGACTTCACTTTGGCGCATAGTCATATCATTTAATATGGCATCGGTCAATAGGGCTATAGTTTGTAAAGGGGCAGATAATTGCTTTTTACTTGTATGAACAGACATCGTTCCCTTATTAAGGGAACTCATTTCCTCAAGCGCACGTCCTGACAGATATATGGCTTCACCATCCCAAATGCCTTGTTCGGTATTCACTATTCTCATATCTCCAATACCAATGGCCATCCGTATTCCGTATGTATGGAAATTTTTTCGTCTTTTCATTTTTTAGCTGTGGAAAAAGATTTGATGCAGGATTTGATTATAAAGGCTATTCCGGAATACGTTTGATACATTTTGCATTACACCACTCTATATAGTCCCCTTTTTATTTTGGCGACCTTCAAAATCAGGATAACTCACTTTTAACAAGCCAAATAATGATTCTATCCTTTGCTTTTAATCCTATAGTTTCATTCACAGACAAGGAAGTGGATGCTACTATATCCGCTGAAATTGTTGCAAACATATTATGGTTCATTGATTCGATGGCAAATGTATGAATTTTCTTTTTATTTCGCCAATGATTA
>ENA-OPYV01000023-OPYV01000023.1-human-gut-metagenome-genome-assembly--contig:-NODE-23-length-45954-cov-4.462107_pt1 | contig 45954 bp, 50 predicted proteins | sample MGYA00242474_ERZ504485 | MGnify/ENA primary metagenome ERZ504485 (study PRJEB26092, sample SAMD00036263) | human gut metagenome | host: Homo sapiens | study: EMG produced TPA metagenomics assembly of...
ATCCGCGCCATATTACCGTCTTGCCCGATCCCGCAGGAAGACCGTCATCGACAAAAGTCCAAGTCTCCGGATTAATGCGTTGGGTCCAGACCTCGGTCTGGCCTTCCCATTGCGGATTGACCGCAGGACGGGTCTGGGTCCAGTACACGTTGCCATCCCCCGTCCTCGAATATGTCTGGATCGATGCCTTCAGCGCCCTCAATCCAGAACGGGCCATGCCATGGCCCTTCGATAGAATCCGCTTCAAGGATAAAATTGCCCTCCGCGGCGTGGAACCGCATCAGCTCGCTTTCTGTGCAACCACCTTCCATAGCACGGCGATCATCAAGACGGGCAATGGTGCATGCAATCACATATTTGCCATGAATCCTGCGCAGCGTCGGCGCATAGACACCGCCCGAATCATCCACGAAGGGAATAAGCAGGCGCCTTGCCAGGTCAGCATCTATCACATTCGACACATGCTTCCAGCACGTCATATCCTCGGAAACGTAAATGGGAAGACCTGGGACAAGCTCAAAAGTAGAAGTCACCAACACAATTCGCTGGAACTCATCATCCCAAATCCAACTCGGATCAGGATTCATTCCACTAAGAATGGGATTGGTAATGGTAATAGTCGCGGTCATAAATACACCTTATTCAGAAACGCTTTTCCACATCGTATCATTGCGAATAGTTGAAATTTTCGACTTGCTTTCATAACACATGTAAGTCGTCCACCGACGACATAGCCGGCAGACGACTTGTATGCGAAGGAAATTTAAGGAAGGATGAGGTGAAATATATGGTGTGCCGGAGCACCAAGCTTCGACACACCATATTCGGCTTTGTTGCAACCGAGCCTCGCTGTTTAATCCAGCGATAAATCAGAGTCCTAGAGAAAACTCCTTGTTGGGCCACGCCCGCCCCGGCAATTTCGGAGCGCTACGCGCACCCAACCACTGCTCGATTTCGGCTCACGCCTCGGCCAGGGCGTCGATCATGTAGTTGTTGATCGTGGCCTTGACGGACTCGAGGTGATCGGACTTGGTGGCCTCGATGAGCTTGGACTGCGGGATATCCAGAGCGTACTCTTCGAGGGAAGCCAGCGAGGCGGTGCCGTTCTCGACGGTCGCGCCGATGCCGGAATCGAAGGAGCTGTAGCGCTCGGCCTGCAGGTTCTCGATGACCTTGTCCTCGTGCATCTTGGCCGCGACCAGCAGGCCGGCCGCGAAGGAATCCATGCCGGCGATGTGGGAGCGGAACAGATCCTCGGCGGCGAAGGAGGTACGGCGCGGCTTGGCATCGAAGTTCAGGCCGCCGTGAGGGCCGATCTGACCCTCGGCGAGGACCTCCCACATGACGGTGGAAGTCTCGTACAGGTCGGTCGGGAACTCATCCATATCCCAGCCGATGAGCTTGTCGCCCTGGTTGGCATCGAGGGAGCCGAGCACACCGGCCTCGCGGGCGGTGCGGATCTCGTGCTGGTAGGTATGACCGGCCAGGTTGGCGTGGTTGCCTTCGAGGTTCAGCTTCATGAAGTCGATGTCGTAGGTCTTAAGGAAGGCGATGGCTGTGGATGCATCGAAGTCATACTGGTGCATCGTCGGCTCCTTGGCCTTCGGCTCGATCAGGAACTGAGCGTCCAGGCCGATCTCCTGAGCATACTCGTGGCACATGTGGAAGAACTTGGCCATGTGCGCCTGTTCGCGCTTCATCTGCGTGTTCCACAGGTTCTCGTAGCCTTCACGTCCACCCCAGAACACGTAGTTCTCGGCTCCCAGGCGCTTGGCAATCTCCAGGGAATGCTTCAGCTGGCCACCGGCGTAAGCATAGATGTCGGCGAACGGGGAGGTGGAAGCACCGGAAACGAAGCGCGGGTTGGTGAACAGGGAGGAGGTGTTCCACAGCAGCTTGATGCCGGTGGACTTCATGTTCTCTTCGATCTTGTCGACGACCTTGTCCAGGTTCTTGTCGGTCTCGCGCAGGGTATCGCCTTCCGGAGCGATATCACGATCATGGAAGCAGAAGTACTCGACGCCGAGCTTCTGGAAGAACTCGAAGGCGTAGTCGACCTTGGCCAGAGCCTCATCCTCAGCATTGGAGTACTTGCCGTACCACGGACGCTGGGCGGTGCCGGTGCCGAACGGATCGACCAGCTCCTGATCGAAAGTGTGCCACCAAGCGACGCCAAAACGCAGCCAATCCTTCATCTTCTTGCCGGCAACAACCTTGTCGGCATCGTAGTAATGGAAAGCCAGACCCTCCTGCGGTCCCTTTTCACGACCGACATACGGAATCTTTTCGATATCCCACAGACCCATGGGTTGCTCCTTTGCTATTGATTTTACTTTCGCAAGACATTGTTTTCCCGTCAAGCGGATTCCCGCCTGCCTTGATGTATATAATAAAATCAATTTCCTAAGTTTGTCAATTCAGTGAACTATTCGGCGTTTCCATTGAAGAATAGCCAATTATCAACTCAGTGATAAGGTGAGCATGTTTGTTGCACCGCAGCGCTACGCAACGAAGCACCCAATCGAAAGAAGGAAATCCATGAGCAAAACGTCGACACCATCTGCGTGCAGGGAGGTTACCAGCCCGGCAACGGCGAATCCCGCACACCCCCGATCATTCAGGCGACAACCTTCAAATACAAGTCAAGCGAACAGATGAGCCGACTGTTCGGCCTATCCGAATCCGGATACTTCTACACCCGACTGCAGAACCCAACCAACGACACCATCGCAGCGAAAATCTGCGAAATGGAAGGCGGCGCGGCCGCAATGCTGACCTCATCCGGCCAGGCGGCAAACTTTTTCGCACTCTTCAACATCTGCAACAACGGTGACCACATCGTTGCATCCTCCGCAATCTACGGCGGCACGTTCAACCTTATCAACGTGACCATGCGCAAAATGGGCATCGAATGCACGTTCGTAAGCCCGGACTGCACCGAGGAAGAACTCGAAGCGGCATTCCAGCCGAACACCAAGGCGGTCTTCGGCGAATCCATCTCCAATCCGGCGCTCATCGTTCTTGATTTCGAAAAGTTCGCGAACGCAGCGCACCGCCACGGCGTGCCACTGATCGTCGACAATACGTTCCCGACGCCCGTCAATTGCCGACCGTTCCAGTATGGCGTGGATATCGTCACGCACGCCACCACCAAATATATGGACGGTCACGGCTCCTGCGTGGGCGGCGCGATCGTGGATTCCGGCAACTTCGACTGGATGGCCCATGCGGAGAAATTCCCCGGACTCACCACACCGGACGATTCCTACCATGGCGTGACCTATGCCAAGGACTTCGGCAAGGCCGCCTACATCACCAAAGCCACCGCACAGCTCATGCGCGATTTCGGCTCAACACCGGCGCCGATCAACTCGTGGATCATGGGCATGCATTTGGAGTCGCTGGGCGTGCGTATGGAGCGCCATTGCGCGAACGCGCTCAAGGTGGCGCAGTGGCTGAGCGCGACCCGCGCATCAGCTGGGTGAGCTTCCCAGGCCTTGAGGAAGACAAGTACCATGCGCTAGCTGAAAAGTACATGCCGAACGGCACTTGCGGCGTTATTTCCTTCGGCGTGCCGGGCGGCGCGAAAAGGTGTCCGCGTTCCTCGACCACCTGAAGATGGTGTCCATCGCCACACATGTGGCCGACGCGCGCAGCTGCACCCTATACCCGGCAGGCACCACGCACCGTCAGCTCACCGAGGAGCAGCTCGTCGAAGCAGGCGTTGGCATTGACCTGGTGCGCCTGAGCTGCGGCATCGAAAACGCCGACGACATCATCACGGATCTCGATCAGGCTCTCGCCGCCGTGCAGTGATTCTCACTCAAAATCACATCAGGAAGGCGTATCTCCCACTCAGAGGTGCGGTCTTCCTCCTATCCGAGTGGACTCGCACGCCATACTCATCTTGCACGGGCACACCAATCATCTGAAATCCCTTATATGTGGCAGATTAAGGCATCTTCAAAATCCGATTTGCGCTATATGTGGCAGATTCACACTACATTCGAGGGTATAAATCTATAGAAAAATCCCGTTAAGAAATCTCAGGTCTGCCACATATAGCGATTTTGACTTTTCCAGCACCGTGGAATCTGCCACACATAACGGTTTTCATTCAGCCTGTTGGTACGTCCAGCGACCGGCAAGCATAGTGCCAAGCACATGCTCGGGCATGGCACGCATGGCCTCCGGAGAATCGATTATGCTCGGATCACAGTCCAGAAGCACCAAATCGGCCGCGTCTGCGTCCCGCAAAGCCACGCGCCGACCGCGGTGGACGAAGCGAGCGCCGTTTCAAAATCAAGGCACTGCTCAGGTTGGAAAGGCTCGCGGTCGGAACTTTCCGTACCGAATACCGCCGCGGAGATGGCCAGCCATGGGTCCAGCGGCGCGACCGGCGCATCCGACCCCATGAGCAGTTTGGTCCCCGCCTTATGCAGACTATTGAATGCGTAGGGGATTCCGGCGGGGGTGCCCCAGAATCGCGCGATGACGTCACGATCGTCCATGGCGTGCTGCGGTTGGATGCTTGCGACAAGTCCCAGCTGCGCGAGTCGCGGAATGTCGCACTCCTTGAGCATTTGGGCATGCTCAATGGAACCATGCGCATGGGTGCGTTCGGCACAATCAAGCACAATGGTGTTCGCTTCATCGCCGATGGCATGACAGGCGATATCGAAGCCATGTTCGACGGCGAGTCGCATGTACGACTCGATTTGCTCAGGGGCATAGCTCAATGTGCCGTAGGTTTCCGGTCTGATGCCCGAATATGGCATGGAACAGTAGGCGGAACGGGTGTTGAGCGAGCCATCGGAGATCATCTTCATCGCGCCGACGTGACCCAAACCATGACTTCCGGGCAATTCGTCTCCGGTGTGCCAGCCGTCGTCGATGGCTTGTCGGAGTCTCTCGGGATATATGCCAGCCTCGACACGCAGACCATCAAGCCCTTGCGAGAATCGGCTAATCCACGTGTCGATGTTCTCCGCCATCTCATAGTCGCGCACGCCGACCACGCCTTTGCTCGCAGCGTCGTGTTCGGCGTTGCGCAACAGATGCATCAGCTCATTGGCCGCACCAGGTCCTTTGTCCAGCTTGCAGTAGGCGTCGAACCACTCAAGCTCGCCGACGAGTCCGGATTCGTCCACATCTACGCCAAGCTTGCGCGCGGCGGCAGAGTTCACCCAACCGCAATGCATATCGGCACTTGACAGCGCCACCGGCTGGTCTCCCGCCACCGCATCGATCGCGGCCAGGGTCGGCTGGGCGTCATCGGACCACAGGGAATGCCGGAAGCGCATGCCGACCACATATTGGTTCGGGTCGAGTGCGCCGCTTTCACGACGCTCCTCCAAGTGTCGACGCAACATGTCGAGCGCTTCGCCGGCACTGCGTGCATCAATCAGATCGAGCCGTCCCAACGTATACGACACTGCGTGAAATGCGTGTGGCAGTCCCACAATCCGGGAATCACCCATATCTTCGAAGCAGCATCCGTTGGCCTTTCCGAAGGTCGCACCGAAGCTATTCGCCCGTGACCGACAGCAATGTCGACCAGCTTATCCGAACCTACGAAACACACGTTTTCAATCACACACGGCTCGCCCATACATCCTCATTTCAACGTGATGTTCTACCCGTGCCATGGTATCCCGCAGCAGCGCAGCAGCGCACGTTCGTCTCAATCAGGTCTGCCGGCGGCCGACTGTTTATCCACATTTTTTGCGCATAACCTCGGTTATCCACTTATCCACTGTTTTTCGAATGCGAATAGACAACGTCCCATCCGAGGAATCAGAAAAAATGCAACATGCGTTACAATTCATGCGCGAAGGCACGGATTCCTCGCAGGAAAGCCGTTGCAGGATCGCTCTGATTCGCAATGGGCTACCATGTCCGAAAGTCAACTGGAAGGTTCGACTGAACAATGGGAAAATCGCGCTTTTGGATATGGCCTATCCAGATATAAAAGTGGCCATCGAATACGACGGAAGACATCACGCCGGCCAATGGCTCGCCGACAGCAAGAGACGTGAAGCCTTGGAAGATGACGGTTGGGCATACATTCAAGTGACCGCCGAAAACCTTATGAACGACTTCGAGGAACGGGCACTCGCGCAACGAGTGGCCGACCGGATGAGCCAACGATTAAGCAAGCCCATCATGCTCTGTCAAAGAATGTCCTCGGGAAGGATACACATCCGCATAACGTCTCTCGCCAATGGAAGCAGAAAGATTCTCATCTGAAAGCACTATATGTGCAGATTGTCATCCCCCAGACAAACCAAAAACCGCTATATGTGGCAGACCAGACCGGTTTCAAGCCTCAAAAGACCCCAATCAGTACCCCCTAGACGAGATTTTCCTTGGGAGCCTGCCACATATAACGGAAATCATTTTTCTGAAATGCCAAAAACTGCCACATATAGGACATTTCAAACTGAAAACACGGCATAGGCATATCACCTTTTTCGTCAGATCGAAGACAGCATTTCGAAAACGTCGTCATCATCGACGACGAGGCTATCGATTTTGCGGCGGCCGAGTTCGCGCAGCCATTCGTCGGGTTCCGTATCGGCGAGCGCACGGATGTCGAGATGCAACGGCTTGTGCCTTCCGACCACCACCTCGTTAGCATCCACAGCTTGGACCGGCCCGTCGAAATGGGCAAAGGCACCATCCGAAACATCCAGCCGATCCGTCCGACCCGGAAGGCATGCGGCACTTCCCACCGATCCTTCCGTACCGTTCGAATTACCCGGGGCACCCGCACGGCCACCAGTCGGACATATGCCCAACACCGCCGCATACGTGTCATATAGCCCGCGTCGACGTACAGCGTATTCGGCATCAGATTCCTCCGCATGTTTTCTGCCGTCCACAATGTACGGCATTCCTGTGGTGATGTAGTGGAAGAAATGGCGATTGATGGCGTCGCATTCCGCCCGCATCACGTCATATACCACTTCCACACCGTTTTCCTCAAGAATGCGAAGTCCTTTGCCGGCCACGATGGGATTCGGATCGATCGAACCGACCACGACGCGCGTTATGCCGTGCGAAAGAATTAGATCGGTGCATGCCGGCTGCGATCCGACATGGCAGCAAGGTTCGAGAGTGTCGATGACCGTGGCTCCATGCATGTCGATACCATGCTTGTCGGCGTAGTCGAAGGCCATGCGTTCCGCATGCGGTCCGCGGTAGCGGTCGTGGTATCCGGCTGCGAGAATCTCGCCGTCGCGGACCACCACCGTGCCGACCAACGGATTCGGATTCACCCAACCGGCTCCCTTATGGGCCAGTTCCAGCGCCTGCGTCATGTATTTCCGATATTGAGGCATGTCATCCATGGTTCCAAGCATATTGCATCGATTGCGGTCCCCCATTTCAAAATCGCCATGAGACATTTCGTAAATGGATAGGCGCGAACCGGTCATCCGTCCCATCGCCGTACGGCGTCGCACAATGACGCCATACAATGTTGGCAGACCAGCAAAGGAACCAGCGAGAGGAAGCACCACATGCAGCGCGAAATCATGACGTCCATTCCGTTCTTGAGCCAGCCGTCGACGGAGGCGCTCAATACGCCCGAGGATCTTGCCGTCGCACAGGATCTCAAAGACACGCTTGACGCACATCGCAATGGCTGCGTCGGCATGGCCGCAAACATGATCGGCGTCTCGAAGAGCATCATTGCATTCGTGGACGAGGATTTCGGCGGTCGCATCTTCGTAATGTTCAACCCGACGATCACTGCGAAAGACGGCGCCTACGACGCCTCCGAAGGCTGCCTGTCTCTCAAAGGCGAGCGCCGCACGGTCCGCTTCCAGCGCATTGAGGTCTCGTATGCGGATCGCAAGTTCCGCGAGCGCCATGCCACGTTCACTGGTTTCACCGCGCAGATCATCCAGCACGAGATCGATCATTGCGAAGGCATTATCATTTAACGACTTTTTCAGGCATGGCACCTAGCGGCTTTTCGGGCGCTCCATCTAGCGACAGGCTTAGGAAAAATCGTTTGATGTAACAATCGTACGTAACCGCCTTACGTTACAGTTTCCGTAATGCACCGTAGGGCAGTGTCAAAGGAGATTTCATGGGTGCCATCGATATGTTCAACGATTTCGTCAAACTCATTGAAAGCGAGTCCCTGCCCGTCGAAGCCGTTGCGATTGCGGATGGCGACGCCATTATCGCGGAACGTCATTTCGTTCCCGACCAGGATCGCAATATTTATTCCCATACGAAAAGTTATGTTTCGACGGCTATTGGCATTGCGATTGAAGATGGCTTGCTGTCGCTCGATTCGCGATTGGTCGACTCGTTCCCCGAGTATGTTCCCTCCGATGCGCAACTGGAGTTGGGCCAGATCACGCTGAGGCACTTGCTGACTATGTCGAGCGGTTTCAATCATGCGTATTTGATGAACCCTGACCGGCGCAGTGGTGTTGGTGCGCCTGATTATTTACGGTACATGTTCTCTCGCAGGGTTGAGGTGGAGCCCGGCAGCACGTTCTGCTATTCGTCTGCGGATTCTGATTTGGCGGGCCGCATGTTGGAGCAGGCTGCCGGCATGCGTCTTGGCGAGTATTTGTATGGCACGATTTTTTCCAAGTTGGATCAGGGTTGGCCTGTTTGGGAATGTGATCCGCAAGGTCATCCGATTGCAGGCGGCGGGATCTACATGTCGCTTGCGAATATGTTGAAACTTGGCCAGGTCTATTTGAATGATGGCACTTGGCATGGCACGCGCATTGTCAGCGAATCGTGGGTCAAGCAGGCTTCCGGTAAGCAGATCGACACTCCGTATAGCAATATTTGGACGTGCGGTTATGGCTATCAGTTCTGGATGTCGCCTTATGAGGGGGCATATCGTGCGGATGGTGCGTACGGTCAGATTACTACGGTTTTGCCGAAGCAGGGTTTGGTTGTTGCGATTCAATGCCCGGAATCTGGTGATTTCGACAATATCGTTCGTCCTGCTTTGCATGAGCATCTGCTGCTTCCGCTTACTGCCTGAGCGCACGACTTTCGCCCATACCGTCGTGTAGATGGGGTATGGGATAATTATGCACGGTATTGTGCGTGGGTTGCGTTCCGGAATCCTTGATTGAGTTTCCGTTGACCGCTCATGCAACACGCTGGAATTCCAACGTTTCTTAAGGATGGAACACAACATTGGCTGAATTCATTTACCAGATGATCAAGGCCCGCAAGGCTTACGGCGACCGTGTGATTCTCGATGACGTGACTTTGAGCTTCCTGCCAGGCGCGAAGATTGGCGTTGTTGGCCCGAACGGCATGGGTAAGTCCACGCTGCTGAAGATCATGGCCGGACTCGACACCGTGTCTAATGGCGAGGCTTCTTTGACTCCGGGTTATACCGTCGGCATTCTGCAGCAGGAACCACCGCTGGATGACACCAAGACTGTTGGCGAGAACATCAAGATGGCGTTCGGCGAGATCGCTGAAAAGGTGGCTCGTTTCAATCAGATTGGCGAAGAGATGGCCAATCCGGATGCCGATTTCGATGCTTTGATGGATGAGATGGGCAAGCTGCAGAACGATATCGATGCTGCAAACGGTTGGGATCTTGATTCTCAGCTTGAGCAGGCTATGGATGCTTTGCAGTGCCCGGATCCGGATACTCCGGTAACGGTATGCTCCGGTGGTGAACGCCGTCGTGTGGCATTGTGCAAGCTGCTGCTGGAGGCTCCTGATCTGCTGCTGCTCGACGAGCCTACCAACCATCTTGACGCCGAGTCGATTCTGTGGTTGGAGCAGTTCCTGCACCAGTACAAGGGTGCCGTCATCGCCGTTACCCACGATCGTTACTTCATGGATAACGTGGCCGAGTGGATCTGCGAGGTCGACCGTGGCCAGCTGTACCCGTATAAGGGCAACTACACCACGTATTTGGAGACCAAGGCCAAGCGTATGGAGATCCAGGGCGCCAAGGATGCCAAGCTCGCCAAGCGCCTGAAGAGCGAACTTGATTGGGTGCGCTCTTCGCCGAAGGCCCGTCAGGCCAAGAACAAGGCTCGTCTGGAGCGTTACGACCAGATGGAGCAGGAGGCACGCAACAACAAGAAGCTTGACTTCTCCGAGATTCAGATTCCGGCTGGCCCGCGTCTGGGCTCTACTGTGCTGGAAGCCGAGCATATTCACAAGGCGTTCGGCGATCGTGTGTTGATCGACGATCTAAGCTTCACGCTGCCGCGTAACGGTATTGTCGGCGTGATCGGCCCGAACGGTGTGGGTAAGTCCACCCTGTTCAAGACCATCGTTGGCCTTGAACCGTTGACGTCTGGCTCGTTGAAGATCGGCGAAACCGTGCAGATCAGCTATGTGGATCAGAATCGCGCCGGTCTTGACCCGAATAAGAACCTATGGGAGGCCGTGTCTGACGGTCTTGACTTCATTGAGGTTGCTGGCGTTGAAGTACCGACCCGCGCGTATGTGGCGTCCTTCGGTTTCAAGGGTTCCGACCAGCAGAAGCTCACCGGCGTGCTGTCCGGTGGTGAACGCAATCGTCTGAATCTTGCGTTGACCCTGAAGCAGGGCGGCAACCTGCTGCTGCTCGACGAACCGACCAACGATCTTGATGTCGAAACTCTTGAATCGCTTGAAAACGCACTGCTTGGCTTCCCGGGCTGCGCTGTGGTGATCTCTCACGACCGTTGGTTCCTCGACCGCGTGGCCACGCATATTCTCGCATGGGAAGGCGATGACGAGAATCCAGCCAAGTGGTACTGGTTCGAAGGCAACTTCCAGGCCTATCAGGAGAACCGTGTCGCTCGTCTCGGCGAAGACGCGGCTCGCCCCCACCGTCTCCATCGCAAGCTAACGCGCTAAGCCGTTAAGCAGACAGTCCTGTGGACTGTCTGTAGGCTTAGCCTGAGTGAGGCGACAGCCGAACGAAGGCAACAATGAGCCTTGCGAAGCAAGACCATAATTGCGAACGTACTCGCAAATTTCAGCAAAGCGCCGTGCTTCGTTACGAAGTGCGGCGCTTTGCCGTATGTGAATCGTTTGACGATTACCTGCCGTTCACGCTTCTCACGCATTCGTTACAAAACAATCCGGCGAAATTTACCGCCCTTGCGTAGACTCGTTTCCAGAACGAAGCGTTTATCGTATGCGACTCAAAGAATCGAGGCCCGTTATGACACAGACAGCGCAGACAGCAATAACTCCGTTACAACGGTTGGCGAAGGTGCTTCAGCTGGGCACGCCTTCCACGTACCGCAGCCACACATATGTGAATGGCGAAAGCCTGTATTTCCCCACTGGCCGCGTGTACGGCGGTCAGGTGATCGCGCAGGCCATGATGGCCGCATCCAAAACGGTTCCGCCATCTCGTCTGCCGAATTCGATTCATGCTATTTCATTTCCGCCGGCGATATTCGTCAGGATTTGCTGTTTGATGTGGAGAATCTGCGTGATGGCCGCTCGTTTTCCGCTCGTCGCGTGAATGTCACGCAGGCTCAGGGTTCGATTCTGACGGCCATCGCCAGCTTCCAGGAGCAGGGTCAGAATGGCATTGAGTTCGCCGATCCCATGCCGGAAGGCGTGCCGGAGCCGGAAACGTTGACCAGTGCGAAGCAGCTGATGGAGCCGTTTGCCGAAAAGTCTTCGTATGCCAAATACTATGCGGAAAAGTCGCCGTTCGACATTCGTCATGTGACGCGCACGATCATGCTGGGTGCCGATAAGAAGAGCGCCAGTAACGATTCCGGCAAGCAGATGGTGTGGATGAAGGCCGACGGCACGGTTGACGTTCCGCAGGTCATGCATCGTGCGATGTTGGCTATGGGTTGCGATCAGGTGATGCTGGAGCCGGTGTTGCGTCGTGCCGGGTTAAGTATTGCCACGCCTGGCATTTCGTTCGCTTCGATCGATCATTCGATGTGGTGGTATCGCGATATCGACATCAATCAGTGGCATTTGTATGTGCAGGATACGCCTACCGCGGCTCACGGCCGTGGCTTGGGGCAGGCGAAGGTATACACGCAGGATGGCGAGCTTGTTGCCTGCATGACTCAGGAGGCGATGATCCGTGTTCCTGAGGAGGATTTGAAGAAGTAAGGACAATCAGGCTTTCGTTTGGGCTGCCGATTTGGTTGCCGCGGCCGCGTAACGGTTTCGTTGCGTGGCCGTTTTCATTTTCGGGCTTTCCGGACCGTCGATTGGTGGGATTTGACACAACCACTCCCCACAATGCCGATGATCATGTCAGCGATGCATACGATTGCCGCGATCGCGCATTCGAGGATGGCCTGACTGTAGAACGTCGCCTCACCATGCGGCAGGCTCATGATGAGCTGTCCACCATACCAGCCGGCCAACGCCGCTCCTGCCACGCCCAACGCCTTGCATGACACCAGTGTGGCGAACGCCTTCTGCGGGTCCAAAGGTCTCAGCTGCGCGCGTTTTTCGGGATCCGTGGTGGTGTATTTGTGGATCTGCAATGCCATATACAGCACGACGAATCCCAGAATCGCCAACACCACGGGCACGATCCATGGAGCGCCGACCAATGGCAAACCTGAAATCTCGCCATATTTCGCCAATCCCATACCGGCCAGCAATCCTAATGCGGCAGCGAGAACATAGCACCACCAAGGGGTTCTGCGCGCTTTCATAGCGTACCTCCGATGATCCAATTGTCGGTCAGCAGTCCCACTTGCGCGGTATCGGGGGCCATGGCCAGCAGGAATGATACCGGATCCTTGCCCAGTCGCGCATCGGGATCCATGTCGAGCCATGGCGCAAGCACTGCGGCATGGTTGCGTGCGGTGGGCCATGGCACCTTGCAGTCAGGCTCATCGCATGTCACGCCTTCCATGTCGATCAGGTCGAGATCGAAGTCTTCGCCGACGGAAGCTTCCACATTGCCTAATGCTTCGATCAGATCATGGGCGCCCATGCGCGTGGAAATCTGGATTACCGCGGCCATTTTGTCGGGGAGTCCGTCGAGTTGGCTCACATGGTAGAGGGGTGAGATGCCCTCGACTTGGTTGCCGGGAATGCCGTCCAATGTGACGATGGCCATGCGGAACTGCTGTTCGGCATCGGTTGCTGGGCTGTCCAGTGAGATCACCGCACGTTTCGATGCGGGTTCTAGCTGTGCAGAAGCGAGTGCGGCCACTTTGGCTGCGGCGGTTCCTTCCGGCAAATCGCTGGAATCGATCGCATCATACGCTTCGCCCATATCATCCGCATCGCCCGCATTATTGGCATCGCAGGCAAGGTCGTCGGTACCGTAGCCGGTCGGGCTTTCCACCATCCAATCATCTGCGATTTCGTCGATATGGTCGCGATCGGTCGATTCACGGAGGAGTTGAGCCACGGAACCGGCATGTTCGCCCGGCAGTTCGGCATCGGGTTCGAGTGCCAGCCACGGCCCCAGCACGAACGCACGCTGCCATGCACGGGGGTGAGGCAGCGTCAGGTCCGGATCGTCGCTGCTCTGACCGTCAAAATCGATGATGTCCAGATCAAGTGTGCGCGAAGTCCAATGGTCGGTACGCACTCGACCATGTTCGGCTTCGATGCGCTGCAATCCTCGCAACAGCTCCATTGCCGATAGCTTGGTGGTCACGGAAACAACCGCATTGTAAAAGTCGGGGGTACCATCGGGCATGCCCCACGCATCGGTACGGTACAGCGGCGAAATGCCCGTAACCTGAGTGGACGCCAGTCCGTCGATCGAACGCACCGCGTCACGCAAGGTGGCCACTACATCGCCCTGATTGCCACCCATGGCAATGATGGCATGATGCACTTGCGATGCAGCCGAAGTTGTTTCACGAGAACGTTCCACGGTTACGCTCACATCGTCGAATGGTACGACGATTGGCGCACTCGGCTTGTGCACGGTCACTTGCGTTCGCGCCACGGCAGGATATTCAAGAATCATGCTGGCAATGCGATCGGCCAGTTTTTCGATGAGATCGACATGATCGCCTTCGATAATGGCGACTATTCCTTTGGCGATGGCACCGTAATCGACGGTGTCGTGCAGATCGTCGGAATGCCCGGCTGGCGCAAGATCCAGAAACAGCGTGGCGTCGACGACGAACGTCTGCGCACGCTCATGTTCGAAATCAAGCACACCGTGTTTGCCGACCGCGCGAACGCCAGTCAATCGAATCTGATCCATGCCAGCCTTTCTTTGCATATCTCAAGGTTTAATGGTGGAAATGCGTTGCCGCTCCTACGCTGTCAGGAACGCACGACGTATGCGAGCACCGCGTATCAGGCGTTAGCGAAAGCACGCCACGCATTGCCGATCGCCACCGCGTCACGGCTTTTCTCCACGTCATGCACGCGCACGGCCCACGCTCCATATTCGGCGCACAAGGCGCTGATGGCGGCGGTCGCATTGTCTTTACTGCCCATGCTTGGCTCGTCGATACCGGCATCGGCAAGCGCCGCGCCGACGAATCGTTTGCGCGAGGCTCCGATCAGCACCGGATACCCGGTGGCGTTGAACCGCTCCAACGCCACCATCAGCGGGAAGTTATGTTCGACGCTCGGTTGGAGAATCCAAGACCCGGATCGATGATGATCTGTGACGGCGAGACGCCTGCCTGAAGCACGTCGTCGACCTGCTTCATGAGTTCGTCATACACGTCGTTCACCACGCCATTGGCGTACACGGACGTATTAGCGTCAGGCACGTCGCCTGCAGAGCCGGCAAGCCAACCGCGCCAATGCTGCACAATGTAAAGGCTTTCCGCGTGTTCGGCCACCACATGGGGCACTTCGCGGTCCAGCTGACCGCCGGACACGTCGTTGATGATCTGCGCACCATGCTCCAACGCCATGCGAGCCACCGATGCGCGCGTAGTGTCGATGGACAGCACCGCGCCTTCCGGAATCAGCGCATCCACAGCACCTAGCACGCGGTTTTGCTCGTCTTCCTCACTGACACGTTTGGCTCCGGGGCGAGTGGATTCGGCACCGATATCGATGATGTCAGCCCCATCTTTCATCATCGCTTCGCCGTGCGCTTTCGCATTCGCAGGATCGAGCCATAACCCTCCATCGGAGAACGAATCCTCCGTAATGTTGAGCACGCCCATCACCAGCGTACGGTCACTATCATGAATCGATTTCATATCAATGGTCATCCGGTTTCCCCTCCTATATCCGGTTATTGGTATTTACGATTCGACTTGCTGCAGTCGTGCCGATCACGCATGCTGCGACAGGATCAGGCTCATGGCTTCGGCTCGCGTCGTCGCGTCTCGCATGCAGCCGCGCACCGCCGATGTAACCGTACGCGATTGCGCCTTCTTTACGCCACGCATGGCCATGCACATGTGATCGCATTCGGTGACTACGATCACGCCACGTGCTTCGATACCTTCCATCAACGCGTCGGCCACCTGTTGGGTGAGGCGCTCCTGCACTTGCGGACGTCGGGCATACAGTTCCACCAGTCGTGCAAGCTTGCTTAAGCCCGCCACTTGGCCGTTCGACGGAATATAGCCGACGTGGGCCACGCCATGGAACGGCAGCAGATGGTGTTCGCATACCGAGAAGAGTTCAATATCGCGTACCAGCACCATTTCGTCGGTATCGACTTTGAACTTGGTTTTGAGCACTTCCTCGGGGCCGTGTCCAAGGCCTGCGAACAGCTCCTTGCAGGCACGCCCAATACGGTCGGGGGTGTCGAGCAGGCCTTCACGGTCCGGGTCTTCGCCAATGGATTTCAGAAACAGGCGTACTGCCTGGCGCACGCCTTCCTCGTCATAGCCGACAGGCCCGGCCGCATGGGCGGCACGGGCCTTGTCGTCGAAGAGGGTATCGAATGCTTCGGTATCGCTCATCAGTTGGTCAATCCTGCGCTTTTCTTCAGGGATTCGGGAATCGGAACCGGCGGAATGTCGGAATCCGGGCGCTTGCTGTCGCTCAGCCACACTTCACGCTTCGGCGCCTTCTTGACATTAGCGAAGATTTCCGCAAGTTCCTTTTCGTTGAGTGTTTCCTTGACGAGCAGCTGACGTACGAGCTCGTCAAGAATCTCACGATTCTCGTTGATGACGTTCCACGCTTCGGTATGCGCGGTTTCCACCAGTTTGAGCACTTCCTCGTCGATGATTTCGGCGGTGCGTGCGGAATACTTGTGGTTCAGCGATCCAAGGTCGCTCTGTTCGTCATCGGACCACTTGATGGCACCCAGCTTGTCGGAGAAGCCGTAGTCGAGCACCATCTGACGTGCGATGTTCGTCGCCTTTTCGATGTCGTTGGAAGCGCCGGTGGTCGGATCGTGGAACACGACTTCCTCCGCGGTGCGACCACCCATGGCGTACGCCATCTGGTCGAGCAGCTGGTTGCGAGACATGGAATAGCGATCTTCAGTCGGCATCACCGCGGTGTAGCCAAGTGCGCGGCCACGCGGCAGAATGGTGACCTTGGTGACCGGATCGGTATCGTTCATGGCAGCCGCCACCAGCGCGTGACCACCCTCGTGGTATGCGGTGTTGCGCAGTTCGTCGAGCGCCATGCCCTTGGAACGGCGCTTCGGGCCCGCCTGCACGCGGTCGATGGCCTCGTCGATGGCGCGGTTGTCGATCAGCTGCGCACCGGCGCGGGCGCACAACAATGCGGCTTCGTTCAACACATTGGCCAGATCAGCGCCGGTAAAGCCCGGCGTACGCACGGCGATCATACGCAGATCGACATCAGGCACGAACGGCTTGCCCTTGGCATGCACCTTCAAAATAGCCTCGCGGCCTTCCAAATCAGGCGCTTCGACGGCTACCTGACGGTCGAAACGGCCCGGGCGAAGCAGTGCCGGATCAAGCACGTCGGGGCGGTTGGTCGCGGCGATGATGATCAGATTGGTGTCGTTATTGAAGCCGTCCATCTCAACGAGCAGCTGGTTCAGCGTCTGCTCACGTTCGTCGTGGCCGCCGCTCATACCGGAACCGCCACGCTTACGACCGACGGCATCGATCTCATCGATGAAGATGATGGCCGGAGCGTTCTTCTTGGCCTCATCGAACAGATCGCGCACACGGGAGGCGCCAAGACCCACGAACATTTCCACGAAGTCGGAGCCTGCCATGGAGTAGAAAGGCACACCGGCTTCGCCTGCGATGGCTCGTGCCAGCAACGTCTTACCGGTACCTGGAGGGCCGTAGAGCAATACGCCACGCGGAATGCGGGCACCCAAAGCCTTGTAACGAGACGGATCCTTCAGGAAGTCCTTGATTTCCTCGACTTCCTGCACGGCAGCCTCTTCGCCGGCCACGTCGGCGAACTTGGTGGTCGGGGTCTGGCCTTCGAGCAGCTTGCCGCTGTTCTTCTTGCCGCCCATACCGAACATGCCGCCAGCACCGCCCATACGGCTCATCATGAACCAGAACAGACCAAAGATAATGAGGAACGGCAGCAGCGAGGTCAGCAGATACGTCCAAATGCTGCTCTGCTGCATGGTCGCCGTCCAGCCCTTGACCGGATCAGCCTTCTGTACGGCCTTGACCACGGTTGCGGACTGCGCGTACGTGTAGTAGAACTGCACGTTTTTGCCGTAGTTCTTCATACGCCCGGTATCAGGGTCTGTAGCGGAGTAGTCGCTCTTAAGCTTGAGCTTGACCTGCTGGGTGTTGTCTACGATCTGTGCGTATTCAACATTGTTGCCGTTGAGAATCTGCAGACCGTCCTTGGTGTCGATGGTCTGGGAACCGGTTCCGGCGAAAATCTGGAACATGGTCACGGCAAGCAATGCCACAACCACAACCCACAGCCATGGGGACTGCCAGAACGGACGCGGACCGCCATTGGATCCGTTGCCGTTGGACTTGTCACCCTTGCCGTTGGAATCGTTGCCATTGCCGGCGTTATTATTGCGTCCAAACGGATTGGTGAACGGGTTATTGCCGCCGCCGTTGTTATTCGGCGACTGGCCCGGACCAGGAAAACTCATGCCTGACCTCCTTCATACACTTCCGGCTTCAGCACCGCGATCGAATCAAGATTGCGGTATCGCTCGTCATAATCCAAGCCGAAACCGACCACGAATTCATCGGGAATCTCACGTCCCTTATATTTCACAGGAACATCCACCTTACGGCGCGCCGGCTTTTCCAACAGCGCAAAAATCTCCACGGAAGCGGCACCACGGCTTTTGAGCTCATCGACGAGCCACGCCAACGTGACGCCCGAATCGATGATGTCTTCCACAATAAGCACGTGACGACCGCGAACATCGGTCGACAGATCCTGCCGCACGGTGATCTTGCCGCTCGATTGAGTGCCGGAACCGTAGCTCGACAAGCTCATGAAATCCATCTCCGCGTGGATGCTCATGGCCTGCGAGAACGCCGCAAGCGTGTTCACCGCACCCTTGAGCACGCAAACCAGCAGCGGGTTCTTGCCACGGTAGTCTTCACTGGCCTGGGCTGCAGCATGGTTGATGATGTCGGCAATCTCTTCTTTACTGATCAGCTCGTGATCAATATCTTCTTGTACGTCAGCGATTCGCATGCCCACCATCTTGGCACACGCGAATGACGTGTTTCTGGCGATATGCTGAATATCCGCTGGGAAGATTCACACCTTTCTGGCCGTGCCAGTCGCAGATCAGCCTGTCGATCCCTTCAACCTGCCGTGCCATGCACGAAATGCCTGCTTCCGCAAGCGAGCGTACAATCACCCGTCTTTCTGATGGCAATGTCTTGCGATTGCAACGCACGCACGTCGATGATTATCTCGCCGTTGTTCACGGTTACGCCTTGCTCGCACACGCGTTGCGCCACATCGTCAAGATATGCGCGATCGTCTTCGGCAAGCCTCGCTCCAAGCGCAAGTTTTCGACACGACGTCGCTTCCCGCGAATGATGCAAGATATGGCATGAGATCGTGCCGGATTCGGGATCGCAGCGGATAGTTCGCGGGAAGAGGCTCATTTCCACCCGAATCTCCCACATCCGGCCCATTTGTGGGATCGTCCCACCAGGCAAGCCGCAGATCCTCGCAGATGCCGGTGGTTTCTTCGCGGGTCACATTCAGCCATGGGCGTAGAAAACGCACCCCGTCTCGTATGAAGGAACCGTTCATACCGCAAACCGCATCGAGGCCCGCGGAACGCAACAAACCGATGATCACGGTTTCCGCCTGATCGTTTTTCGTATGAGCCAGCAGCACGGCCGAAGCGTCGGAGCATGCGTCGACAATCGCATGATAGCGTGCTTCACGCGCCGCTGCCTCAACACCGATGCCGCGGGAGTCGGGTACGTCAATCGCACGAACACGAACTGGGTCAAGACCCAACGCAACGCAACGATCGGCGGTTGCCCGCGCAACACCGGCAGAGCCTTGCTGCAACTGGTGGTCGATGATAATCGCCCCGCATCGCAATCCCAATGAAGCGCACGTTTTCGCAGCAACCGCAGCCAACGCCATCGAATCGCGCCCACCGGAACAGGACACCATAATCAGCGGAGCGTCCACATCGGGCGCGTGCTCGCCATGACGGGCGAAACGGGCATCCTGCAATCCCAAACCGGCCGATTCCAACGCGGCGCGCAGTTCGCCGATTCCCTTGCGCAAACGTGACGAATACACCATGGCGTCACAACTTCGGTAGTGCTGCCACAAATGTGTCGATAGCGGATTTCGCGGCTTCGGAATCATCAGGATCGTTGACGATCACGGCAAAACTCAACGCACCGCCATTATGGCGCGACACATTGCCGGTCATGGAAGTCACATCTCCCAAACTGCCGGTTTTGGCACGGATAAGACCAGCTTCGTCAGCATCGTTCAAACGATTCGCAGCAGTGCCCACAAATCCTACAATCGACAGCCCCTCAGCGGCGGCGGAACCGGATCCGCTCGTCAGATTACGCTGCTGCACGTCAAGCAGGGTATGCGCGGTGAGTTTGGAATCCTCAGCCAGTCCCGAGCAGTTAATCATGGTGAGGCCTTCGGCGGAAATCCCCCGCTGAGCCAGTACCTGTTCAACCGACTGCACCGCTCCGGCCGGTGAATTGTCGGCGTTAAGGTGCAAAGCCAGCAGTCTGCCGAATTCCTCGGCCAGCGAATTGTCGGAATGCCGAAGCATGAACGCCATGATCTCGTTCAGCGATGCGGAGCTCACCGTCGCAATGGGGCTGGTCCCGTCGGGAACGGCTCCCTGTTCCACGGAACCGTTCACCGCAATGCCCCGCTCAGTCAGGCGTTGCGCGAACACCAGCGCGGCCTCGCGAGCCGGCTGCGTGCTCAAAACGGGATATGTGCTGAACGTATCGGGATCCGTAGGATTAGCACCGTTCCAGTTTCGCCCGCCATCCACGGCCATGGATGCGGTCGGCGCGTAGTACACGTGGTCCGGATCGAGTTCGGCGATGCCGTTGGGCCAACGGTCGTTGCCGAACAGGGAATCATCGTAGACGAGCGTCACGGAAGTGATGCCCCGCTGCCGCAACGCTTGGACCGTGTTTGCCGCAAGCGTTCCCAGCCCGGCACGCCCATTGATGTGCGCCGAATCAGATTCGCCGACGCCGAGCAGCATGTCGCCGTTGCCTTTGAGCACCAATCGCGAAGTGCCATCTTCGCGCTGCTCCAAATAGGTCTGCGTCTCCAACGTCGACCCCATGTCGAGCGTGGCCGCAGCCGCATACGCCGTCAGCGTTTTCATGGTGGACGCCGGCGTATACGGCGTGTCGAGATTCTGCTCGGCCACCACATTGCCAGCCGCGTCGGCGATGGCGATGGCGTATTCACCGCCAAAATCGGAGGCAGCCGTCTCAAACTGGCTGATCAGAGCCTTTGCCGCAGCGGCATCCACGGTTTTCGAAGCGTCAAGCCCTCCGACCATCGTCGCGGCCGCAACGGCATTGCCCGGCGTTTTGGCCGTGGCATGCTCGACTTCCTGCAATGTGAGAACACCCGGCAACTTGTCGAAAATGTCGGCCACGACATAGCCGACGCACAACACTGTGGTGAGCGACACGGAAAGCGCCACCGTGATGTATCGACGGCGTTTCACATGCCGGTATTCAGCCGAATCATCCATGGAACAACAACACTCCAGTCATAAGCGGAAATCGAAATGAAAACGAAAAGGCAGGAAACGCGCAAGCCAGCGAACGAACGTCATCCCTTATGCTCGATCGGCTTCCATTCGGACTTGGCGAACATCGCCTGGAACGAGATCGGCACATAACTGAACATGTAGATCGGGAAGCTCAGCACATACGCGAACAGCTCCTTGTTGGTGGCGCCAATCTGATCGCGTTCCACAATAATCGTCACGCGGCCAACGCCATCATGCCGATCACCGACGTCACAATGCCGGATGTCCAACCGGTCAACGAGCTCAACTGGCTCTGCCATGTCACGAATCCGCAGGTCGCGAACAACAGTCCCAGCAGAACGCGCACAATACCGATCACCGTGAACGGACACAACAACAGCGTGAAATCAACGGCGGAAAAATCGCGTTCCCTGATGGCGCGTTTGACCAAAGCCGGCCCGTAATAACGGAACACTTGCAGGAAGCCCTTGCTCCAACGCAAACGCTGACGCCAGCTCTGCGCGAAGGTGACAGGCTGCTCGTCATACAGAATCGCGGTACCGCAGTAGCCGATGCGGTCGCCGTGCAGCAAGGAATCCATGGTGAATTCCAAATCCTCGGTCAAAAGGTGGAATTTCCAACCATTATTGCGGCGCATGATCTCCTGCGAGAACATGAAGCCCGTACCCCCTACATGACAGCTGTTGCCGAGCCACATGCGCGAGGCCGACAGGAATCGAGATTCACGGATGAACCACAATGCAGAACCGGAAGAGACCCAATTGTCAGACAAATTCACGGAATTGCGGTAACTGGTGAGAATCTTGAATCCCGACTGGAACGCCTTGTTCATCTCTTCGACGTAATGCTTGTCGAGCTTGTTGTCGGCGTCGAACACGAAGAACGCATCGTACGGGTCGGATGCACCGGAATCGTTCATCTGATCGAGCAGATACGTCAGCGCGTAGCCTTTGCCCACAAGCTCCTTGTTGAAGCGTTCGATCACATGGCATCCCATATTGCGCGCCACTTCGGCGGTATTGTCGGTGCAATTGTCGGCGACAAGCCAAATGTCGACCAGTTCGGTCGGGTAGGTCTGCGTTTGGATGCAGGTAATGAGGTTGCCGATGACGTTCGCCTCGTTTCGTGCGGAAATCAGCACCGCGTAACGCTTGTTCATCGCGCGTCGGGAAATTTGATCGGCTTGGTGAACAGGGAGATGAGAATGCACACCGCCTGATAGACCACCCCTGCGCCACCGACGATGACCAGCAGAATGTCAAGTACGCTCAGCAGTACCATTAACGCCACCTACTTCTTGGATTGTCATCCGCGTTTTTCGTACTTCCTTCAGCTTCCCGCGACTCGCCGTTCTTCCGTTCATTGCCGGATTCCGAATTTTCGTTGGATTCCTGAGATGTGTTTTCACTCTCAAGACCCTGCAATGGCTTGCGTTCCGTTTTGTCCAACACGTGCTTCGGAATGGCGACGGTTTCGTCCGATTCCAGCGATTCCTCGGAACGGGTGATATTGTACGCCTGCTCCTGCAACTGCCGCACTTCGTCGGGAATAGGCACATGCGCACTGGATCCCTGCACCGCGCGAGGCATATTGTGCAGATGCTCGCTGAGTACTTCGGCACCTTCCACCAGCTTCGACTTCTTTTCAGGCACCGGATCGTCCATCAGCGGGGAATCGACCAGCTCGTACCGCTTTGTATAGGTGCGGAAGATCGTCTGCACGGACGCGACCACCGGCAATGCGAGGAACGCGCCCAACGCGCCGAACAGCGAGGTGAACGCCAGCACCGCGAGGAACGCCACGGCATCGTTCACATCCATGGTGCGCTGGGAGATCTTCGGCGCGAAAATCAGATTCTCGATCTGCTGATACACGCAGATAAACACCAGCACCGCCACGGCCTGCCACAATCCGCAGCTACCCCATGCGAACAGCACTGGCAACGCGCCGCCGATATACGTACCCAACATAGGAATGAACTGCGAAACCACACCGCAGAACAGCGCCAACGGTAGCCAATAGGGCACGTGCAGCAGCATCAGACAGATTCCTGTGAAGAACGCGTTCAGCAACGCGAGAATGGCGCGGGAGAACAGGAACGACGAGATCTGGCTCTGGCTCACCGTCCATACGAACAGGAATCGCCGCTGAGCCGCCGGAGCCATCCACTGGCATGCGGCACGACGCAGTTTCGGACCAGCCGCTGAAATGTAATACGTGGTCATGATTATCGTCATGAGGTTAATCAGGAACGAAAACAATCCCGACACCGTATTCAGCGCGGTACCCGCGAAATCAGTGACCCACGACGTTTGAATGTTCTTCAGAATCTCATTGCCGAGATTATTGATCTCAGGAAGCTGGAAATTCGCGTATTGACTGGCGAACTGGCACATCTGCTCATACAGGTCGGGCAGACCGTTCACCAAGGCGATCATCTGCTGCACGAACAGGTTGCCGAACAGTGTGAACAGCACGCCGAGCATCACGGCCAGCATCAGCAGCGAGAACAGCGACGCGAACGAACGTTTCCAGCCATGCTTGACCAGCGGCACCACCACCGGCTCCACCGCGAGCGCGATGAACAGCGAGACGATGATGTCGATCACCAGGTATTCGATTTTGCCCCAGCTGCGCCAGCAGAAAGTAAACCCCACAATGGCTATGGCGATGTATAGCAGCGCACGTCCCAGCCATTCCGGTGGTTTTCGGGGATCTCCTTTGGCTGGAAACAGGGTGCCGAGGTCCCATCGCTGTTCGCTGGTGTTCGCACCGTTTTCGCTCTGCGTATTGTTCATTCGCTGTTCGCTGTCGCTCATGGCTCCCTATTGTAGCGATAGGCGTCGTGTACAGGCTGAGCTATTGTGGTAGTTATGCTGAACGTTTCAATTGTCATCCCCGCTTGGAATGAAGAGGAGCGTATCAACGATTGCCTGTTGAATGCCACTAGGCAGACCGTGATGCCCCATGAAGTGATCGTTGTCGACAATCGTTCCACCGATTCGACGGTGGCCATGGTGGAGCAGTTCATCAAAGACCACCCGGAAGCACCCGTCCGTCTGCTGCATCAGGATGAGGAGCAGGGGCTGATTCGACGCGCGATTATGGTTTGAACCACGCCACCGGCGACATTCTGGGCCGTTTCGACGCCGATTGCATGATTCGCCCGGATTGGGTCGAAGTGGTGTCCGGCATTTTCACTGAGGACCCGGAGGCCATGGGTGCCACTGGTCCGGTGATGTATTACGATCTGCCGAGCCGCCATTTTGGTTTGCGTGGGGATAATTCCACACGCAAGCGTATTTACAAGGCCGATGGCGGCCAGCCGTTGCTGTTTGGCTCGAATATGGCGGTCCGCGCTTCAGCTTGGCGCGAAATTCTGACGAAGTGTGCCGAGACAAGGCCGATGTGATGCATGAGGATATCGATATTTCGCTGCATCTGCTGGGCAAGGATCTGAAAACCGTGTACTGCCCGCGTATGATCGCCGGCATCAGCGCCCGCCGTATGGACACGTCGCTCACGTCGTTCAACAATTACATGCGTCGTTTCAAGAACACGTTCGACGCGCATCCACAGCATTCGCGCAAGCATAAGCCGGAGATTCTGCTCACCGCGCTATATCCGGTGATGCATCTGCTGTATCCGGTATGGCAGAAGGTGCTTGACACCGCCGATATCAATCCTGCGGAGGCGGCGTGGATCAACGAGCAGATGGAATTGGCCGAGCAGGAAGGCCGCGAATGGTACGATGACACTCCCACCGATGAGGAGTGGAGCGAAAAGCACGAGTAATTCCAATACTTGCGATTGATAATCACGGATTATTGTTTACATTATTTCGATTAATCCGTAATTTATGTGCAGATATAAAAATCTGGTGCGAATGCTTTGTGAAGTTTCGCACCACGATTTTTAATGCTTTCAGCGATGTTCTCTCACAATCGGGTTTCACTGCAGATTCGCTGCATGCGATTGCCGATTCGTGAGAGTTTTCGCATTACATCAGGCTCTTGTAGATGGCGAGGATGTCTTCTTCGGTGGCCTGACGCGGGTTGCCCGGGGTGCACACGTCGTTGAAGGCGTCGTGGGCCAGTGCTTCCAGATCGGCTTCGGTTGCGCCGACTTCGGAGATGGTGGTCGGGTTCTTCAGGTCGACGGTGAGCTTGTGCACGGCCTGGACGGCTTCTTCGCGAACCGTCTCGAGATCGCCGGTGTAGGCATCTTCGACACCGAAGGCGTCGGCGATGTCGCGATACTTCTCGCCGGTGAAGTCCTTGTTGTATTCCATGACCGGTGCCAGCAGAATGCCGTTGGCAACGCCGTGGGCAACGCCAGCGGCCGCCCAGCGGGTGGGCCATGCCATGCACCAGACCGAGGCCGACGTTGGAGTAGGCCATGCCGGTGATGTAGGAGGCGTAGGCCATCTGCTCGCCTGCAGGAACGTCGCCGTCAGCGCTCTTGGCAAGGTTCTTGGCAATCATGCGGATGGTCTGCATGCTCAGGCAGTCGGACAGGCTCCAGCGCCCGGAGTGATGTAGCCTTCAATGGCGTGGGTCAGGGCGTCAAGACCGGTGGCGACCTTGAGGCCGCGCGGCATGGAGTCGGTCAGATCAGGATCGACGAAGGCGACGATCGGAATGTCGTGCGGGTCGACGGCCACGAACTTACGCTTGTTGGCGGTATCGGTGACCACATAGTTGATGGTGGTTTCCGAAGCGGTGCCTGCGGTGGTCGGCACGCCGAAGATCGGCACGGACGGGTTCTTGGTGTCGGCAACGCCTTCCAGGGAGAGCACATCGGCAAACTCCGGGTTGGCGGTGATGATGCCGATGCCCTTGCAGGTGTCTTGCGGGGAGCCGCCGCCCAGACCGATCAGGAAATCAGCACCGGATGCGGCGAACTTGGCAACGCCATCCTGAATGCATTCGACCGGCGGGTTCGGCTTGACGTTGTCGAAGACCTCGTACGGCATGCCTGCCTCATCAAGCACATCGGTGACCTTCTTGACGGTGCCGGTTTCCAGCAGTACCGGATCGGTGACGATGAACGCCTTGGTGAAGCCATGGGACTTGGCAACGCCCGGGATCTCCTTGATGGCGCCGCGACCGAAGTATGCAGTCTGGTTGAAAATCATGCGATAGACCATAGATGTCTCCTTTAAGCGACCGTGCTTGTTCGCCGTGTCATAGCAACCGTTGCCATGACCAACGATTCTCATCATAGACCCCATTTTGCGATTCGGCTGGAAATCGACACAACCTTTTCTGTGAGCGTTCTCACAAAATATGCGAACGCATCACACAAAAACGCATAAAACCAGACAATACGGCCTTATGACTCGAATAATTCCAGCTCGACCTGCGGCAGATCATCCTTGGAGAACACCCACATGGTCTCGTCTTTGGAACGTCGATCGGCGAAAATCGTAAGCAGGAACTTCTCTCCGTCGTTTCGCGTGTACCCGTACTGCAACACGCCGACCGACTCGACGCGGGCATGAATGAAGTCGTAATCCATAAGCAGGGAGAAACTGTCTTTGCAGAACGGCGCCACCAATCGTTCGCAATAGTCATGCAGCGCGCTTTTGAACGAACCGTCATGCGCGTCAAGCATCTTCTGGAAATAGTCGGGCACCATGATCGCACGCTGTGAGTCAGTACGCAGATTCACCATGCATGCGATTGAATAGCGTCCGTTCAAATGCCGCAGCAACGATTCCATATCCTGATTACGCACCAGAATGTCCTCAAGTTTTTTGTTGAGCCCACGCAGCTGGCGTTTGCTGCCGCCTCGCACGTAGTATTCCTTCTTTTCGCGGCGCATCTCGTTTTCGGCCTGTTCGATGATTTTCGGCAGATCGGAAGTCGACTCGCTCGACGCTACGCCCACTGATATCTCGCAGCCTTGCGTATGCAAGCGCTCACGCATGTAGTTCAGCTGCTTGCGTGTCTGCGCTTCCGTATGCGCGGAACTGATTATCACGAATTCGTCGCCGCCGATGCGATACAACCGGTCATCGCCGAAGACGCGCGCGCCGCGTCCGCGAACTCACACAACATGCGGTTGCCCTGCTTATGCCCGAGATGGTTGTTCACCTCGTGCAGGCCGATCATATCCGCATACACGCACACCACCGCCCCGATGTCGGCGCTCCGCAGCTGCTCCACATCGCTGTCGTATGCATTGCGGTTGAGCAATCCCGTCAAGGAGTCCTGCCGATAGATTTCCTTCATGTTCTTGGCGATTAGGTCGAGCGACAGGTCGAATCCGATCAGCACCACGGCCCACGGATTGGCCTCACTGCAATCAGGGGGTACCAGCACACCGAATGCGATCACGCTGGTTTTCGCCTCGACCTCGCTTCTAAAATACGTGAATTCCGATTTTTTCTTACTGAATAGTTGGTCGCGCAAATCAGACAATCGCGTGTGTTTCAGGAATTCTCCGGCATCATCTGGATGAATGATCCGCTTTGAAACCAATGCATGGCAGAAATCATGAAAATCATCCGCATACACGTCCGGAAGTTTCGGATCGCGTTTGATGGTGCGATATTCTCCCGTGATGAGATTCAGTCGGGACAGTTCCGCAACGCCCTTGTTAAGGATTTCAAAAATATGCGCCGACAATGACGACGATTCGAGCATGCTGCGGCCGTTCGTCGACATGCGGTAGTCGCGATGCATCAGATCTTTGGAGATATTCCAGAAATGCTGGTCATCCGGGCGGTGTTCCAGCAAATCCTCCATCTTTCCCACAGTGAGCGGACGGTAGAAATAATATCCTTGGATGTACATGCATCCCAGCTCACGCAGCTTGCTCACCTGTTCGGCGGTCTGCGCACCCTCCGCAATGATCGACAGTCTCAGCTGGTAGGCCATGTCGATCACGGATTCGATGATTTTCAAACCTTTCGCCGCATTGTCAGCATTCAGGTCAACGAATTTCATGTCGAGTTTGATGGCATCGACGTTGATGTCCTTCAACATGTTGAGTGACGAATACGCCGACCCAAAATCGTCCATCAGCACGGCAATGCCTCGCGCATGCAGGTCCCGAATGGTCTCTTCGACCACATCCATGTTATGTGCGATCGCACTTTCTGTGATCTCCACCTGCAGCAGGCGAGCATCGATGCTGAACCGATCGAGCAGGTCGCCAAGCACTCGCGCCACATCGATCGCCTCGATATCCGTCATCGACACGTTTACGGACACCGGCACCAGATTGCGCCCCTCCCCATCCCAACGCGACAGCATTTCACACACGGAACGCCAGATGAACAAATCGAACCGCGTGACCATTGACTCACGTTCAAGCAGAGGAATGAATTCGCCGGGAGACACCAAGCCATATTCCGGATGATTCCAACGCACCAACGCCTCCGCACCCACGATTGCGCCGGTTTCAGCATTGCATTTGGGTTGCAGGTAGAAGCAGAATTCGTTGTTGTCAAACGCCTGGTTGATGTCGTCAAGAGAGAATCTGGGTACGATTTCGTCGTTGCTGGGCGCCCTGCCCGTGGATTCCAGCCGCGCGCCTGCGGCAACATCGAATTGATTACCCATGATACTCACCGTTGTACTGTATCAGCGTCACGTCTTCGACACCCTCAATGGCGCGAACGCGTTCCGCGAACGTCATGTCCTTATCATCACAGAATACTTCAACCGCCATTTCCGTGCGTTCGCCACGCATGGTTTTGGACTTTACGAAGAATTTGGTGCGTCCGAACGCGCGCGTGATCTCATCTCCGACTACATCGCCCACATAGTGGATCACCGCAATGTACACGCGCCCCTTGTCTTGACGCGAGTAGAACAGAGCCAGCATGCCGATCATCACCAATCCGGCAACAATCACCAGCACATACATGCCGCGCCCGCCGCAATACCAGACGTGATCGCCCAGAACAAATACAACAGATCCATCGGATCCTTGACCGCGGTACGGTAGCGCACAATCGATAATGCACCGACCATACCAAGCGAAATCACAATATTCGTACTGATGGCCAGCGTGACCATGCAAGTGAGCACGCACATGCCCACCAACGTAACGGCAAAACTGCGCGAATACACCACACCCGTGTAGAAACGGCGGTACACGCAGTAAATGACGATGCCGACGATCAACGCCACCAGCAACGCCAGCGCCATTTTGGGCACATTGTATTGGCCGAAGGATTTCAGCACCGACTTTTTGATCATGTCATTGACACTCATATGGTTTCTTTCTCTCCTGCTTCCTTGATTCGTAACGTTTGTTTTTGCTGGAATGCCAGTCAACATGCCAGCCGATTACAGGCTTGGCACGCTCCAGCCTTCCTGCCAGTAGTCGAATCCCCGCAAATACGAGGCTTTGTCGTAGCAGAGCACGTATTTCGAAGCCGATGTCAACTCCTGCGCCTTGCCGGGCAGCAGATCACGCATCACTTGCGGCAGGAACTCGGTGAATTTGACCTCCATCACCAGCTTGCCCGGCTCAAGCACGGGCAGTACCGGCAGTGTGGAGTCGAAAACATCGAATCCGCCGACCGCCGCACGCACGTTCATATCGAAGGTGATGCGTACGGTTCCGGCGTCAAGAATCCACGGTTCGCGCTCATAATCGACGATCACGCGAGGGCGCATCACATTGCACATGCATTCCACATAAAACTCGCGGCACAACTGATACTCGCTGTCACGCAGAAATTCGTAATTGCCGGCAAGAATACGGTCGAACTGCTCGTGCGTGAGCGGTGCATCCTCCTTGTAGATCCAACTGTCGCTTTTGCGTTTGCGTTCCAGTTTGATCACACGATCGCTGTAATCGTAGATGCGAATACGGTATTTCCTACGCAGCAGCACACCGTCGACTTTTTCCTGATATGCGGTGTTCCAATAATCGTCGAAATACAGGCTGCGAATCATATAGCCGCCGTTTTTCGCATGCTTGTCGAGGCCAAGCAGCGGCGCCATACGCACGTTCAAGTCGGCTTTTTGCGCGTATGAGATCAGATATTTGAGCTCATGACGGAACCGTTCCTTGGCTGTGCGCGGTGGAACGGATAATTCCTCGCCGACGCGATGTTTGATACGTTGCAGCAGCGACGTTCCGCGATTGCCACCATCACTGCACATTGGCATCCTCCACAATGCTGCCGTCGGCTTTCACATAGAAACACTTGGTGCCGTAGACCTTGTTGCCGTCGGTGACGTAGTAGTCAAACGCGTCCTGCGTCTCGCCTGACGCATTGCGCACGCTCACCTTGATGAAGTACTGGCCTTCACCAGGCATATCCATCACGGCTTCCGGCAATACGAGGTCGCTCTGTGTGAACACCACGTCTTTGCCTTCGTAATCCTTGGCCACGGTAACGGTATAGCGCAGATCCTCATCGTTGAAATCATAGGAGACATCCCAGCTGAGTTTGAGCTTGCCGTTGGTAGGAGTCGGCTTGCCGATATAGAACGGCATGGGCTTATTGAACCCGGTTCGGTACGTCTGGTAGTTCTGTTCGATTTCGCTATGCAATTGGTTTGCCACCGTGTCGTATTGGCTTGACGTCAGAGGCTCATGCATGGAGTCGGGCATCTTCCGCACGTATGGTTCAACGATGGAACGGTACCGCCGCACCATGGAATTGATGCGATCGGCGCTCATATACTTGTATTCGTCTTTCACGGCCTTGCCGAGCGCGGTTCGGAACGACTTGGTTTGCAGACAACGTCGGAACAGTATGTTGCCCCAATAGTTGCTGACACCGTTCTCCCAGCTTTGGCCCTCGGAACGTTGCCTGATCTCGTATTCCTTGCGCATGAGCATACCATCGTTATCCCAGTCGAGCACGTAGAAGGTGTCGGAATTCGTGGGACTATACAGGTACATATTGCGGCTTTGCGTATCGGTATTGCCGGTCAACAGCTGGAATGCCATCCAGTATGCGAGATTTTCGGTATCGAAATATTTGCCGAGGATTTCGCCCATCGGTACTGAATAATCATTGAGATCGTTCAGCATGGCGATCAGTTTGGTATGGTCGTTGTCGCCTTTGATTTCCAGTTTTTCTTCGAATTTCGCTTGATCGTAGTCAGGATCATCGGCGAGTTTGATCACGTCTTCGTCTCGATAGAATTCGAAATAATTGACTTTGTACAGCTGTCCGTTTTTATCGAGTCCGTGCACCTGCAATGCGGTTTTGTTGAGCTGTTCGACTTGCGTGTACAGACCGTAATCGTCGAAGGAATCCGATCCGCTGGTCTCGTCTTTCACGTACAAGTGCACGAATTGCGTGCGCAGTCCCATCATCTGGTCGATGCCTTTGATGAGATCGTACGCCATTTTGTTACGGAAACGCAGACCTTCGCCCATATGCTTGTTCAATGCGATGGTACGCTGCCCACGCCACTTGCCTTTGCCGCTTTTCAACTCGATCTTGTAGTTCTTCTGCTCGTTTTTGCTCGATGACTGGCCACGTATCTGCACGGTGGCGTTCGGCGCGCTTTCACCAAAACCAAGCTCCCCGGAAACCGGTCCTTGTTCGTCGCCGACCTGCAGCAAACCATTGACCTTGTAGCGGTCACGCCCATGGCCGCATAGTCATCAACGGAATACTGGTTGATTTCACTCCAGCTATGGTCGGTGCCTTCCGACGAATTACCGCGCGATACCGTCAAATACATGGTTTCGACACCGCTGTCGTCATACACCTTGTATAACGATTCGTTGTCGCGTAAGTGTGCGCCGTCGATGCTTTGTTCAGCGCTTTTCTTGACTTGCTCATGCGTCTGTGACGAATCCGATGATTGCGATTGTTCATTATCGTTGGGTGATGAAGTCGCACATCCGGCGCAGGAAAGCACCGTCAGCATTGCCGTCAATGCCGCTATTTGCTTGACAAGCGTGGTAATGGCTTTTGTGTTGCGTCGGTTCCACCATGTCATGATTTACGATTCCTCCCGATTATGACATCCGTTTCTGCAATATTCGCCTTGTCAGAAGACCGTGCATGCCCTGAGCGATGCAATGATTGGTCGACCCGCTGTTCGCCATGTTCAAGCAGTATGCCCAGTTCGGTGAAACGTCCACGTTTCGTTTGCGCCACAATCGGCTGCTGCCCCAGCACTCGGTATGGCAGATTGTCGGTGTATGAGGCGAGCCGGAATGTCGCATATATGGCGAACAGCGATGCCCCCATCAGAAAACCGAAACCGAACAGCGACGTAGTGAAGAACTGTCCGATTACTGTGAACACAACCGTCGAACCCGCAAACAATGCCGACGCCGTCAATGCACCGGAATAATCGGTAAAATACAGCAGAATCAGCATCACGGTGTTGCCGACCGCATAAAGGGCATACCCCACGCAGAGCACACGGAAATATCCGTGCATCGCATCGTTGAAACCCAAAGGAAGCGCGTTCAGCACTGTTTTTTCCAACGAAATCACGGCAGCGGTCACCAACAATTGCTTCAACGCCGTGTAATGCAATTCTCGATTGAGCACAGACAACATTTCATCTTCGGCAACGGTAATGTCTTTGACCGTGCCTCCATCGTTGAGCAGACTGTAATACGAACGATATGTCGGATAGAAATTCACTTCCACCGACACCACAAAATTCACCGTGGTGATCAGAATCGTCAAAAAATGCAAGCATGGCGGGCACATCGTAATATGGCGCACCGTAAAACAGACCCTTCACTTTGATGCCAAGCGACCCACACCAAGTGATCACCAAATGGGCGAACAGGCCGATAGTGGTGAACAATCCGGTCAACGCCAACGGCAGAAACTGATCGACCCACTGCAGAAACAGCCACGGATGCTCACGACTTTGCGGAAAATACCGATGCAACAGGAGTACATCCCATACCAGCATCACGCCATAGCCAAGCACCACCGCAAACAACAGCGATTCCACCGGCGGAAACGCCAATGCCAGCAGCACGCATGACGTAATAAACGCCACCAGCACTGCAGCAGCAAAAGAATACAGAATGCTTTTGTAATCTTTAATGGCCGTCAAATAACTCATCGCATTCCAGTTGACGACCATTTCAAGAAACAGCCATAAACACAACACGCCCTGCATCAGCGTGGCTCCAGAAAACAGCAGAAACGCCGCGTACAACACCGCGCCCACTACCAACATGATGCCAGTAGACCCCCAGAACGACGGCAGAATCATCTTCTCATCATGATCAAACAACATATCCGCCAAAACAGTGTGACCGGCATCGACAGAAAACTCGTCAACACCAACGAGGCAAGCAATGTGTATGTGATCATGCATACGAGCAGATCACGGTCGGGGCGACCCACCTGCCACCAGCCGCTCACAATCAGCACGCCAAACTGCAGAAGCACGCCCAGCAGCATCGGGCCTGCGCAAATCACACCGGCGTAACCGTAGGCTCGCAGCATCGCCATCAAGCCTCTACGGCGAAACAGTTTCTTCAGCTCAAATCCAATACCGGCCATATCAGCGCTCCAATCCGAACTGATTCAATCCGAACTGATCCGCGGTATCGCTATACAGCCGGCGATAATCGTCAAGCATGCGCTCATGCCGATAATAGGCATTCACACGATCGCGGCCGATCTGCCCCATGGTTTCGCGCAACGCGCGGCTGGAACACATGCGTTCCATCGCCCCGCTTAAGCCTTCGCGGTACATGGGAGGCACATAAAAACCGGCAGTGCCGAAATCGTCGCCATCCTCGCCTTCCAAAAGCTCACGGCAACAGCCAACATCAGTGGTCACGCATGGGCGTGCGGCTGCGAATGATTCCAACACCGACAATGGTTGGCCTTCGGAAATGCTGGTCAACACGGTGAAATCAAGCTTGCGCATGTATTCGACCACGTTCACACGTCCTGTGAACTCAAGATTGCGCACACCCAACTGCTCCACAAGCTCATAGCATTCGTCGGCATACTCCTGATCGTCAACACCGCCGAGAATATGCAAGCGCACATTGTCGACGCGAGAGGAAAGCTCATGGAACGCGTGAATCAGGGTTTTCACATCTTTGATGGGCGCCATGCGCACCACCGCGCCGATATCAACCCAACCGTCGTCGGGTTTGAAAGGAATATCGCAGAAACGTTCGTATTGAATGCCATTGGGAATCACCTGACAGGCATCGGCGGGCGCACCCATGCCAATTTGGATAAGACGGGCACGACCGAACAAGCTGGTGATGCGCCACGCACGATGGTAGATCTGTTCCGAAAGCATGTAGAAGAAGCGGATCCAACGCGGCCGGAACGCCGGCAGCACCCATTCGGCGGAAATGATTTCCTCTTCGCGTTCACGCGTATAAATGCCATGTTCCGTAAGCAATACCGGTGCATGGTTGATACCCCCCCCCAAAACAAGCCAACAATCCGCCATATCCAGTGGAAATCGCATGGTAGATCTGCGCTTCCGGCACTTCGCTGCCCATCAAGTACAACACCGGCAGCAACATGGAGCGCACGGTATGGAAAGCGTCGGCGTAGGCCGCATACGGATATTCTTCCATGCAGATTTGCGTAAACAAGTCGATGAATTCACGGCTTTGCAGGAACGACAGCGGATGCACGCCTCTGGTGTGGAACAGGTTGAACAGCACATCCCAATCCGGGCTGCCAAGATTCACCAGTTCGCGCAATGACCGCAATTCCTCTTCGGTGAACGACACTTGCGCTCGTTCACCGCTCAGACGCAAGGCGTCGTCGAGGAACACCTCATGCACTTCCACCACATTGTCGGGCAGGTCATATACGAATTTGCCGCGGTCTTCGGCTTTGGCGCCGATCACCCACAATACGAACTCGTGCTCTTTCATCGCTTCGATATAACTGTGCATCCACGTGGACACTCCACCATGCACGTACGGGTAGCATCCTTCCAAAACCAGGCAGATTCTCATGCCTCTCCCCCAGTCTTGCGTTCGATATGAACCGTGGCGTTCGTAGCTTTGAGCAGATACAAGTTGCCGGTCAGCTTGGTGAGGCTTCCGCCACGAACCCTGCCAGGCGTGCCATTGTTGGCACGGAACATGAGCCACCCTTGATCGGTGAGGTTGCCAAGTTTCAGATCCCAACCATCGTCGGACGTTCCATCGAAACGGTCAATCCCGAAAAACGTTTGGATGGCTGCGGCACATTCCGTGCCTGTCCGCATACGAATGGACGGTGCCGACGATTCCAGCCAGTCAAGATAGTTTTCCAATCCCTGGTAGTACTTCTTCCATCCTTCTTTCGCTCCACGATCTTCATCAAGCAAATCGTCGGGATGCATGAAGTGCGTGCTCACATAGTGCATGTTCAGTTCGGAAACCGCGGCAAGACGCATGTACATGTCGCCCACCATGCCGCCGGACACGATACGTGGAGCCTCCACCACCGCCACGGCGCAACACCGAACTCCTGCACGTACGTCAAGGAACTGTCGGAAGGCATGTACGTACTGGCGATGGCGCGAATCTGCGACACATCCTCGCCTATGATCTTCCGTCCTTCTTGGGAGAGGATATTCGACGGCGGCACGTATACCGACGATGTTGCGGCAGGCAATACGTCTTTCTGGAATGCGATCAGTTCGTTCAACGAATCGACGATGGCTTTGCGATTCGGCCACTGCACATACGCGTATTCCTTACCGTAATCCGTATTCGGCAACACCAACGGCTGATGGTTGTACCCGTGATATCCGATTTCGCCGTTTTGCCGAAGCAGCAATCCTCCGTAATACTCGAATTGTGCGCCGTCCGTCTGCCGTACCGGATCATCCTTGGTGTCATCGCCGTAATTCTCAATCATCACACCGGTGAAACGAATACCGTACCGTTCCGCAAGACACACCAAATCCGGCCACCATACTTGAGAATAGAATTCAGCAATACTCATGTTGTAGTCACGTTTGATGTATTTGCCATTGCCGGACGGTACCGGAGAGGGAAAATCATCCAAGTAGAACGCCGCGCTGTTGATCACCGGATAGGCCGTGGCAGAACCGAGCAGGCTGAACGCCGAAGCGTAAAATCCTCGAAGCACCTTGCCGTAAATACCGATATTGCACACCACCGCCGAACCTGAATTCACGAACGTGCTCCAAATCAACGGTGTGCGCCCATTACTGCTGACGGCCTTGACCTGTGCGCGATCATTCAATGCGACACTCAGCGACGATTCAAACGGATCGCTGAATGTGTATGTCTGGCCGCCGCCCAACATGAAATCCTTGGAGGGTGTAATGCCCTTAGTCACCACATATTCGTATGCGGACGATTCAATGCCGATCTGCGGGCCGATCACATCCAAATAGCCGGTTTTTCGGGAGTCATGGCAAACATGACTCCTCCGCCTTTTTTGGCCCATTGCATGATTTGCAGCACATGCTCGCCCAGACGGTCGAGATTAGGCATGGCCACCACTATGGTGCTGTAGTGAGTCAACGCTGGAAATTCAGCGTTTTCGTCAGCCACGTCAACCGTAGTGGTGGGGACTTTCATATCAAGCAGAATCTGGTCGAGCATGGCTTCGCATCGCTGACGCCTCCTGCGAACTGTCGACCACCAACAGATTCGTAGCTTTTCGCCAGCGATGGCATTGGCTGCAGGAATGGCTTTGTTTCGATCCAAATACGTGATGTCGAACCGCGTGGCACCGTAATGCACGCCCAAGCTTTCCACCAGCAACACCAATGCGATGGCCATGAACACGGCCCACACTTTGACCAAACCTTGCCAGCGGAATCGTTTCCACTTGGCCAACACGTCTGACAGGAATCCTCTGATCATGCGCGTTCAGCCTCCTTGGTTCCGGTCCAGAACCGCAGCACACGTCTTCCTTGGCCACCGAGATAAATATGCTTGCTTTCGATCTGCTGAACAGTGTGGCGCAACGCATCGCCATCATTGCGTGCGGCATCGAGTCGTAGACGCATCAGCCATACATCGCCTTGATCCGGCCACTGTTCCATAGCGCCGTCAATGGTGTGCGCGGCATCATCAAAGAGTCCAAGATCGATTTGCATTTGCGCAAGACGGCACGCAACGTAATAATCGCCATGTTGGCGAAGTCGTTCCTGCAATACTTCGGCATATCGCTGCTTCTGCAACTGCAATGCGTATCCTTGCGCAATACCGGAATTGATATATCGTTCCAGCGCATCGCAATAGCGTTCCAACATCGTTTCGGAATTTCGATGCTGCAGATAATCGTTGCGGCAGCGCTGCAATGCAAGATCTTCCTTGGCACTGATCTGTGCCATGGCGGTAGCCGCGTAATGCACGACCTCCACATCCTCATTCAGTCGGGCCTGCGACAGCACATCGATATAATGGCTGGGATTGTCGTTGAGAATGGACATCACCAGACTGCGACGCTGACTCGAATCGTTGACGATCAACGCCTCTTCCAGCGGCACGGTATTGACGAAATCGGTACGTTCCTCAACAAGAATGCTTCGACGTTCCTCATCGTCCACGCGCATCTGTTCGAGATCTGGAGCCGTATGCTCGCCCGTACGAATCAGCGTACGCACATGCAGCAAGAGCACGCATAACGGCCCCCACAGCGGCACCAACAGCATAAAAGGAAGCAGACGCCCTTCCACACGAAGCACACCAAAACGAGACAATACGCACATCAGCACGCATACCAGCACATGTATGACGATAAGCAGCATCGTCACTACCGTTGTGTTCATGCCGTGCCGCCTTCGTGCGATTCGGCGGCCACTTGTTCCGAAGCCTCATCCAGCAGCGCGTCTTCCTCTTGCCCGGAAACGCGTGTCACATGCAATCCAGCTTGGGCCAAACGCTTGTTGATGATAGGCAGCTCATGCTTGCCGGCCTGGTTCATCAACACATACACGTTGCCGTCTTGCAGTACACCCGCCTCGTCCGTCTGACGAATGGCCCCCATGAGACGGCTGCCATTGTCTTGCCAAGCATCATCCACACGCAGCAGCAGGTGATCGCCCATATGGTCGTGCTTGAGTTCGTTGGCGGCAAGCACTTTGGGTAGAAACGCCCGAGTGTTCAGGAATTCGGTGCCCGGCACCAGCATCGCCTGACGCGCCACATTCTCATAGTCGAACGCACGCACCATCGCGGATTCCACCAAGCCGCACATGATGGTGAACAGGTTCTGGAAGTACAGATTCATTTGGTCGGGCTGCGCTTTGGCAAGCACAATCACCACGGCCAGCTTGCCATCGGCATACACGCCTGCCGCATACATCGGAAGGTCCGGTTCGAGATTGCGGTTTACCCACAATCCACCATGATCCAAAGCTGTAATAATGTTGGCATAATTCTCAAGCAGCGCCGACTTGCTGAACAGGGATTCGGTTTGCGGACTCGCAGCCATCAAACGCGCGAATCGACCGCCGCTGTCAATGCGGTAAACACCGAAACTATCGCCGCCCAATGTGTCTTGCATAATGCGAATGGTCGTGTGATACAGCTTTTGCGGCTGCACTTCGTCCAATTCACGTGTCATCGCATACATTTTGCCGAAACTGTCACGCCTGCCGATAATCTGCCCGCGCAGCATACGACGATCATCGAGCACATCGTGGTACAGGTCACGCAGGAACGCAAGTCGTTCACGCAGCAAACTGTTTTCGTCACGCATGAATCGCAGGTTTTCGCGATTACGCAGCTGCACATACCCGCATACTGCGCCGGCAACGAAATACACCACAAACGCAAGCCAGTTCGACGTGTCGTAAAACAGCGGAGCGAATGAAGCGCCCTTCGATGCATACGACAACGCCATGCCGACACATGCGAGCGCGGCCGCGAACACGCCTGCGTTCAGTCCGTGCATCGTGCGACGATCACCACGAAAAACAGGCGCAAATCCACGGTTCCCAACTGGCTGTTGCCTTGTACCGCGGTGCGAAGCAGTTCTTCCAATATGAACGCGATGAGATTTCGATTGCGATCCATGGTTTTGAATGGTTGCGTAGAAAATCCCAGACCGGGTGCTTCTTGGATTGTTCCTGAGCACGCGCTTCTTTCCAGCGCTGAAGCACAGGGGGAAGATCCTGTTTGAGCGAATATCGCGGCGACCAGCCATAGCGCAATCGCAGCACATGATCGTCTGCTGGGTAATGTTGGGGTCTGTCTTCGCCAAAAAGTCACCGATAATCCGGGAAATGCCGCGCTGATCGCATCAGCCAAATCACCGTATGTGAAGTCGAACACGTTGGGCACATGGAAGATTTCGCTTTCGGCGGTCCAATCGTCGAACATGCGGTAGATCAGTTCGGCAAGATCGTCGGCGCAGAGAAGCATGTCTGTTGCTGTTTGCGTTCGCAGAATGAGATCGACCCTGCCGATGCCTGTTCGAACAGTCTGCCGAAATATGCGGTTGCTCCATTGCGCTCGGGTGCATACAAGTATGGACAGCGAATGATTTTCGCTTCCAGACGGTAGGTGCGCGCGTAATACAGGCAGAGTTCTTCCGACGCTCGAGACATCAGACTTTTGCTGGTATCACGTACGTCGGCGTTTTCCGGATAGGTGAATTCGGATTCCGGTCCGCATACCATCAGCATTTGCGTGGATCTGTTACGTATGGCGTGCAGCAATCTGCGAAGATATCCGAGATCGCCGTCACGCTCACTTCGCGGGGTGAGGCCTCGGAAAAGAATACGATGCGATCGAATTCGTATGTGGTAAGAGTTTCGGCAAGGGTGTTGGCGTCAGACATGTTGACGATTCTGAGACGGTCATTGCCGTCTACGGTGCCTTCTCGTTCCGCTATCACCACATGGTCTCGGGGAAAGGAATGCTGAATCCACTGCTTGGTAATGAAGTCGGTGTTGCCGACCAGAAGCACTTCCATGCCGCCACCCCAGCGAATACTCCCTTAACGGGGTTACGGCATAACTCTGCCCACAAACCCCCATTGTTACTGCCTTACGGTGTTCCAGTGTAGCCAAACAGCAGACAGACTCCCCCTCTCACGGAGGTTTTCTTAGTCATTTCTCAGTAACTCGCAAGTCAACATGACTTGCGTCGACCATTTTAGGGGGCTTACCCGCAATGCGAGCGCGTATTCAACCAACAGCCGGCATCAGTGGCTTGGCGCTAGACATACGGCCGCAATCGTCATGCGTGTGGGCAAAAACAAAGAAACCTCGGATGTTTCCGAGGTTTCAAAGCAGGTGGCTCCGAGCGGCATCGATCCGCTGACCTAACGATTTTCAGTCGTTCGCTCTACCAACTGAGCTACAGAGCCATGAACAGGAATCTGTTCGAGCGACCCCGGCCGGACTTGAACCGGTGACCTCCGCCGTGACAGGGCGGCGCTCTAACCAACTGAGCTACGGGGCCATTGCCACCTTGTTACCAAGGTGAGTACCCCCTGAGAGAGTCGAACTCTCGTTGTCAGATTGAAAGTCTGGTGTCCTAACCGTTAGACGAAGGGGGCGCTTTCAGCGTTTCCGCGTGACAACTCGCTTAACTATACGCGAATCCTCAGAACATGCAAATCTCGGCGTGTCGCAGCGTCGCAAAATCGCCATCAACCCGTTGCCAAAGTGCTGAAAATCGTTGAAATCAAGCCATTTCAGCACTTCAACAACAGACCAACCGGCACTATACGCAGCGATAGGTGAGGTCATGAATCACACGACCCGCAGCAAGTCCTTTTTTCTCAAAATTCGTGAGAATTCGTCCGGAAAAACGCTCGGATTCGGTGAAATCGGCGTGTCGCAGACCGGCCGCTTCGTCGGCATTTCCCTTGCCAACATGCTCGACCGGCAAACTCACCGTAAGCATGCCGTCATTATGGAATCCTTCAAGACCATCCATCACCTCATGCACATGCAATGCATAGTCTTCGATGTCGGTGGCGATACGCCACATTCCCCCATCCCGCAACGTGCGATGAATCTCGCCGGCAAGCTCCGGCTGCACGATACGACGCTTGTGGTGGCGCATCTTGGGCCACGGATCAGGGAAGAAGGTCCATACTTCAGCGATCGAGCCATCCGCCGCGGCTTTGAAGAGCTCAGGAGCGTTGACCTGCGCGATGCGCAGATTGGTCAGGCCCTGCTTGCCTGCGAGCAGCATGGTATGCGCCACGCCCGGATCATAGACCTCAAGCGCCAGGAAGTTCATATCGGGGTGTTCAGCAGCGGCCGCAACAACGTTTTCCCCCTGGCCGGTACCGATTTCCACAATCAGAGGATTGACATTGCCCCACACATCCGCGATATACGCCCGATCGAACACCAGATCGCCTCGCACATCAAGCGACCCCTCGCCCGCGTTGATTTTCAGCAGATACGTATCTGCATAGGCATCCCATGCACGCTGCAAGCGTGCGTCGAGCCTGGCGGAACGACGCACGAAGGACAACACCTTGCGCCCATACAAGGCAGGACGCTGGCCAGCATCAGCCCGTTGTTCATCTTGCGTTTTTGACATATTTTGTTCGTTTTCGCCGTTAACTTGATTTTCAGTCGGCGTGTTCACATCTTCTTGCATACCCTAATTTATAGAGGAAACGCAGGAAAGGGTCGATTATGTGCGTTCCTGTTCATGTGTTATACTCAAATTGTTCAAAAGGTAACAAACTAGAGCAAAAGTGAACAACGTTCGTTGGACGTTTGTTTTTCGAACCAAAGCGCTTTAACGCTCATTTTGGAGGAAAGGACAGAACATGACAGTTCTCGTCACTGGTGGGTGCGGCTACATCGGCGCTCACGTCGTCCACGCTCTTCACCAGGCCGGCGAACAGGTCGTCGTCGTTGACGATCTGAGCTACGGCAAGCCAACCCGCATCGAAGGCTCCCGCCTGTACGGCATGGATATCGCCGCACCGGGTGCCGGCGAACGCCTCGCCGAAATCATGAAGGCCGAAGGCGTCGATTCCGTCATCCACTTCGCAGCCCGCAAGCAGGTCGGCGAATCCGTTGAAAAGCCGCTGTGGTACTACCAGCAGAACATCAACGGCATGCTCAACGTGCTCATCGGCATGCGCGACTCCGGCGCCAAGAAGCTCGTCTTCTCCTCTTCCGCAGCCACCTACGGCGTTCCGCCGGTCGACGTGGTTCCGGAAGACGTCGTTCCGATGCTGCCGATCAACCCGTACGGCCAGACCAAGCTGTTCGGCGAGTGGATGGCACGCGCCTGCGAAGAGCCGTACGGCATTCGCTTCTGCGGCCTGCGCTATTTCAACGTGGCCGGCTGCGGCCCGGTCGAGCTTGAGGATCCGGCAATCCTGAACCTCATCCCGATGCTGTTCGACCGTCTGAAGAAGGGCAAGGCCCCTGCGATCTTCGGCGACGACTACCCGACTCCGGATGGCACCTGCGTGCGCGACTACATCCACGTCTCCGATCTGGCCGACGCCCACATCGCCGCCCTGAAGTATCTGGACCGCGATGAACGCAAGTACGACGCCTTCACGTCGGCACCGGCGAAGGCACCTCCGTGCGTCAGATCGTCGATGAGGTCAAGAAGGTCACCGGCCTGCCGTTCGAAGAGACCGTCATGGCCCGTCGCGCAGGCGATCCGCCGCACCTGATCGGCTCCCCGAAGCGCATCAACGAAGAGATGGGCTGGCACGCACAGTACAACGTCGAAGACATCGTGAAGTCCGCTTGGGATGCATGGCAGGCCAATCCGGAACACCACATCGACGCGAGACCTGGAAACAGACCGACTGATTCCACCAGCAATTCGTAGTGTCGTGAGCGACAACACGGCACCGCAACGGGTAACGGCCGGTCGCATATGAGAAGATTTTCCCCTTCCATATGCGACCGGCCGTTGCTTTTCTTCCCTACTACTGCCGCAGTTTTAAGCAAATACTTCTTTCAGCAATTCATACGAATATTCATCGATGACACGCCGAAAATTTGCACGATAGCGACTTTGCCGTAATATATCTATCTGTTGCCAGTCGCAAGGCTGAAACAAACGGCCCCGTAGCTCAGTTGGTTAGAGCGCCGCCCTGTCACGGCGGAGGTCACCGGTTCAAGTCCGGCCGGGGGTCGCTTTTTTATTTTTCATTTCTATTTTTCTCTGATTTACATCAATTGCGCAATATTACTTTTGCAATCTCTTGCGATTCTTAAGATCTTTCGAAATCATTGAAATCATACGGATACAAGAAAGCCCGGCTCTTGCGAACCGGGCTTTTCGACGGAAAAATCGTATGCAATCGTCAGAGCTGCCGCTCAACCCAATCAACGATGAACGGGGCTACTTCCTCAATCTGGTCAATCGCCACTTCGAATTCGCGGGCGCCGCCATACCAAGGATCGACCAAATCAATCTCACTTTCGTAGCTGCGACAGGCTTGGCAAGATTCGGATCGAAACTACGGTACATATGCACGTTCTCACACTTGGCCTGCGGCAGCTGACGCAGTAGCGCACGCATATGCGAAGCGGTCATCGGCAGAAACAGGTCGGTACGCTCGATCTCATCGCGGGTGATGCGATGGGCGAAATGATGTGCCGGCAGCTCATATCCACGCTCACGGAGCACCTTGACGGCACGACGATCGATCGGATTGCCATACTCTTCGTCGCTCACGCCACTGGACTCGACGTTGACCTTGTCGGCAAGGCCACGACGCTCGAATTCAGTGCGCAGAATGATTTCGGCCATGGGAGAACGGCAGATATTGCCGGTACACACGGTCATCACGGTATACATACGGTTACTCCTCGCGATTCTTCGCATACGTCATGAAACGGAATCCGGCGATATCTCCGGAACCCTTCCGCGTGTTCTGCCACACGCCCTCTTCAAGCACCTTCCAAGCGCCGGATTCCACCAGCGACTTCACGTCGGGCGCGTAGGTATCGGCATCGGCATGCATGCTGATCTGCGTCACATACGCCTTGTCCGCAAATGGCATGGCCTCACGGAACAGCTGGCCGCCACCGATAATCCAGATTTCGCTGCGGTCAAGACCGTCATCCGGAATGGCTTCCTGTCGTGCCAGATCAAGCGCATCATCCAGACTGTCGACCACGGTCGCTCCCGGCGCAGTGTAAGCCGGATCACGCGAAACCACGATATTGTCGCGATTCGGCAGCGGACGATACTTCGGGCTCAGGGACTCCCACGTCTTACGCCCCATAATGACCGGATGCGAGACGGTAAGCTCCTTGAAACGCCTCATATCCTCGGGCAGATGCCATGGCATGCCACCCTCGAATCCGATGGCGCCGTCATGACCTTCCTTGTCACAGGCCTGCGCCCAAATCAGATTCACCGAGAACGTCTTGGGGAAATCATCGCCCCAATCCTCCTCGTCCTCAAGCCCGGCAAGTCCGGGCTCGGGTTCGTGATAGCCACTGCGGCTACTGTCATGCTCCATTTCACTCACTCCTTGCAGTCGAACTAGGGTCAGTAGTCTAACGTCTGGCGACGACTCTCAGACCGCCACCGGCGCTTGATGGTTGGATGGTGCTGGTAGCCGACGATTTCAAAATCACTGTAATCGTAATCGAACAGCGAATCGGCTTTGTTAATACGGATCTGCGGATACGGGTATGGATCGCGGCTCAACTGCTCCAACACCTGGTCGATGTGATTGTCGTACACGTGGCAGTCGCCACCCGTCCACACGAACTCCCCCGGCTGCAGTCCCGCCTGCTGAGCGATCATCAACGTCAACAGCGAATAGGATGCGATATTGAACGGTACGCCGAGGAACATGTCGCAGGAACGCTGATATAGCTGGCACGAAAGTTTGCCATCCGCCACGTAGAACTGGAAGAGCGCGTGGCATGGCGGCAACGCCATATTCTCCACTTCGGCAGGATTCCAAGCGGACACGACCATACGACGAGAATCCGGGTGATTCTCGACAAGATCAAGCACATTGCTGATCTGATCGATGGTACGGTTCGGATCATCGGGCGTGGGCGCCGGCCAGCTACGCCACTGCGCGCCGTATACGGGACCCAAATCGCCGTTCTCATCGGCCCATTCGTCCCAAATATGCACATTGCGCTCCTGCAGCCAACGCACGTTCGTGGAACCTTTCAGGAACCACAGCAACTCATAGGCAAGTCCCTTGAAAAACACCGTCTTCGTCGTGAGCAGCGGAAAATACTCGCTCAGGTCGAATCGCATCTGCTGGCCGAACAGGCTGACGGTACCAGTGCCCGTACGATCGGACTTCAACGTGCCTTCCGTCAGGATCTTGCGCACAAGGTCTTCATATGGCATGGGAATGTCGGTTTCCGGGCGTGCCGGAATACGGGTACGGATATCTGCAAGTTGTTCAGGTGTCAAAGCCATGGTTGCAAGCTTAACAGTACAGAACGGCAGGTCAAGCATATGCCACCCGCGCGTTGATTGTTTACGCTTTTCGGAATGCCTCCTAGCGAACAGGCATCAATGGATTACATTAGGTATGTAGGCGAGGAGCGAACGGCGCTCCCGGCAAGACGATGAGGAGTTCACCATGGGCAAAAGACTGTGGGTCGAGCGTAACAAAGACGGTTCTTGGGATGCTTTCGGCGAGGATGGCGCGCATATCAAGTTCGGCAAGGGTCGTGGACAGTTCACGCCGGGCGACCTGATGAAGATCGCGCTGGCCGGTTGCGCCGCACTGTCAAGCCAGTTCGCCATCGAGCATACGCTGGGCGAGGGCAAGGGCGCGAAAATCGTTGTGGACGGCACCTATGACGCCGACAATGACGCATACATCGGTTTCGACGAACAGGTGGTCATCGACGCCACCGACGCCGGTCTGAGCGATGAGGATACGGCAAAGCTTAAGGAACGCGTCACTCGTCATATCGACAAGGGCTGCACGGTGAAGCATACGTACGTGGAGAAGACTCCGGTCCGCATGGACGTCACCCATCAAGCAACTGACGTTTCTTTTTTTTTAAAAAGAAGAATTGCAACACTTTTCGCTT
>ENA-OPYV01000024-OPYV01000024.1-human-gut-metagenome-genome-assembly--contig:-NODE-24-length-45399-cov-3.109450_pt1 | contig 45399 bp, 49 predicted proteins | sample MGYA00242474_ERZ504485 | MGnify/ENA primary metagenome ERZ504485 (study PRJEB26092, sample SAMD00036263) | human gut metagenome | host: Homo sapiens | study: EMG produced TPA metagenomics assembly of...
GGCAACTACATCGGCCTGACGACGCGCCCAAGGATATGTTCGGCAAGACCATGTCCATCCCCGATGAGATGATCGGCAGTACTACCGCCTGGCGAGCTCGCTCACCCCCGGCCGAGGTCGACAAGATCGACGCTGCTCTGGCCGACGGCTCTGCCGATCCCTATGAGTTCAAGCGCGCTCTGGGCCGCGACCTGTGCGACACCTACCACGCGCCGCGCCGGAGACGAGGCTCAGGCCGAGTTCGACCGCGTGTTCAAGGAGGGCCAGCTTGCCGACTTCCCCGAGAAGCATGTCGAGCTGACCGTCAACGACGAGGGCCAGATCTACCTCGCCGGCCTGCTCAAGGACTTGGGCCTTTCGGCGAGCGCCGGCCAGGCTCGTCGCGATATCGACGGCGGCGGCGTCAAGATCAACGGCAAGGCCGTGGCTCCCAAGAGCTATAACATCGATCCCAGCGCCCTCAAGCTGGGCGACACCCTCTCCGTGGGCAAGCGCAAGGGTTTCAAGTTGGTTTAGTTACGCGGTTTTACCAAACCGCGTAACCGGTTGACGCTGCAAACCCGCCAGAGCGGCAATCTGTCTTTCAACTTCGGCGGCATGACCAGAAGGTCAATGCCGCCTCGTTTCAAGGCACCTTGCTCGCTCTGGCGGGTTTTCGCTGTCGTTGCCAGAACATCGGGGTACTCATTGGGGACAGACATAAATGAGTAGTCGTAGGGGGACACTCCTTCTCATTGCGCGGGGTGGCGTGTGCCGTTAAGCGGAGGGGGGTGTATTCCCGACCCATCGTTTGGGCATACAATGGCTATTGTCTTGCTGCGGTGAAGGCCTGTCCGCTCCGCAGCTGTTTTCTACGGTTAAAGGAGAATGTATGTCCGTTGAGGTCATGAGGTCTGTGATCGAGGCCGCCGAGGGCCGCGTGCCCGTCGACACGCTGTTTACCAATGCGCAGATCGTCGACGTGTATGGCCAGCGTGTGGCGCCCGGCAGCGTTGCCGTCAAGGACGGTGTGATCGTCGGCGTGCTCTACGATGGTCGCGACGATGTCGCTGGCACCTACGAGGCTGCCCGAGGTTATCGACTGCCCAGGGTCGCTATCTCGCTCCCGGTTTTATTGACGGGCATCTGCATATCGAGTCTTCGAACATCCGTCCCGCCGAGTATGCTCGCATGGCCGCGACGCGCGGTACTACCACCGCCATTGCCGACAGCCACGAGATTGCCAATGTTGCCGGTCTCGACGGCTTGCGCTTTATGATCGAGGACGGCCGCCGCGCACCCATCTCCATCAAGTACATGATGCCTTCGTGCGTGCCCGCGCTGCCCGACGAGCAGGCCGGTGCCGTTATTTCGGCTGCCGATATGCAGGCGTTTTTGCCGAGCATCCGGGCGATGTCTTTGGTCTGGGCGAGATGATGAACCTGCCGGGCGTCTTTATGGCCGATCCCGAGACCTGCGCTCGCATTGACGCTGCCAATCAGACGCCGTCCAAACAGGTCGACGGCCATGCTCCGCTTGTTGCCGGCAAGGATCTCACGCCTATGCCGCAGCGGGTATTATCGCCGACCACGAGTCGACGATTCCCGAGGAAGCGCTCGACAAGCTATCCCGCGGCATGTATGTCATGCTGCGCGAGGGCACCTGCAGCCATGACCTTGCCAACCTGTCGCCTATGCTGCTGGAAAACCCCGCCCGTGCTCGCCGTTGCTGCTTTGCGACCGACGACCGCGCTCCCTCCGACGCGCTTTCGACCGGCATGATCGACAACGCCTGCCGCGTGGCCATCGAGGCCGGCATCGACCCGGTGGTCGCCATCTCCATGGCGTCTCTTTCCACGGCCGAGGCCTTTGGCCTGGACCACGGCTGTCGTGACCCGCATGAGCTCCGCGGCGCGATCGCTCCGGGCAAGCGCGCCGACCTGCTGGTGCTCGATGACCTGACCTTTGCCACGGCCCCGCATCGCGTGTATGCCGCCGGTGCGCTCGTGGCACAGGACGGCGCCTTTGTGGGCGAGGTTGCGCCCGAGACCGCTGAGGTCGCAGCGCTTGCCGATGAGCTGCGTGCTTCCGTTAAGCTGCCGAAGCTTTCGCTCGACGTATTCGACTATGCCTTTAAGCCGGGCGAGGCCGTGATTGACGTGGTGCCGGGCAAGGCCATCACGGGCATGGTTCGTCCCGAGACTGACGAGGACTTGCGTCGCATTATGCTGATTGAGCGCCATGGCCGCGGCGTGTCGCTGCAGGCCGAGGGCGCCGACGGCGACGGCCCCGCTGGCCTGGGCCTGGTCGGCAAGCTTATCGGTCGCGGCTGGGTGCGCGGTTTCACCATCACGGGTGGCGCCATTGCCTCCACGATCGGCCACGACTCGCACAACGTGTGCGTGGTGGGCGACAACGCCGCCGATATGATGGCCGCCGTTGAGGCCGTGGGCCAAGGTGGTCACGTGCTGGTGCGCAACGGCGAGGTCGTGGCTCGTATTCCTCTGGCGCTCGGCGGCCTGATGAGCGAAGGCACTGCCGAAGACGTTGCCGCGCAGCACGATGACTTTATGGTCAAGGCGCGCGCCATGGGTATTGAGCCGCCGCTCGACCCCATCATGGGCATCATCTTCCTGCCCCTGCCGGTCATCCCGACGCTCCGCATCCGCCCCGAGGGCATGTTCGACGTCACAACCTTCACCTACGCCGACTAGTCATCGGGGACGTTCTTAAACGACTAGCCGTCGGGGCGGCGTGTCGCCTGACGCCGCGACCGTAGGACCTCTGGCATGTGTGAGCTATTTGCCAGGTCCTTGTAACGTTTACGCCCGCGGAGTCTTATTTGAGCTCCCTTTGAGTACGTTGAAATCGGATACGCGTTTGATTCCAACAAGCCCGAAGGGAGCTTTTCTATGTTTAAACTGATTGCATCCGATATGGACGGCACACTGCTTGACGAAAACGGCCAGGTGCCTCCCGAGACCTACGAACTGATTCTGGCGCTACACGAGCATGGCGTGCATTTCGCTGCATCGTCAGGTCGTCGCTACGATCGCCTGTGCGAGTTCTTTGCGCCCGTTCGCGACAAGATGGACTTTGTCGCCGCTAACGGCGCCCAAGTCTACGCCGACGGTAAGATGGTGGACCGTGAGGTGTATTCCCACCTGGCGATTCGAAGGCTCGCCCAAGCCGTCAGGACGTTTCCCAATCTGCATCTTGCGCTCTTTGACCGAACCAAGTCCTTCCTGCTCGATGACGAGTGCAAGTTCGTGCGTGAGGTCGATAAGGACCTTCCCAATGCCGAGCGCATTTGGGAGCTGCCCGATTCCAGCGTAAATATCATCAAGGCGAGTATCTTTTGCGATGACTGTGCCGTTATGGACAGTGCCTACGTACTGCAGCGCGAGCTTGGCCAGCTCTTTACCTTTGCGCCTTCTGGAAACGCATGGATCGATGCCATGCAGCCCGGTGTGTCGAAAGCCTCGGGAATCGAGCAGCTCATGGAGCACTATGGCGTCGAACGCGACGAGGTCATGGCGTTTGGCGACTCGATGAACGACTACGAGATCATTCGCTTTGTCGGCACGGGCTGCGCGATGGAACGCGCGCCCCGCGCTTAAGGCGGTGGCCGATCGCGTGGTGGGTTGCAACCGCGACCACGCCGTCCAGCAGGAGCTCCGTCGCGTGCTGGAGAGTCTCTCCTAATCCGGCAGATGGGGACGTTCCTTTTCTGCCGACAGTGGGGGACAGTCCTTGCAGCTTTTTGCGAAGAGTGTCCCCAGTGACTAGTCGTTTAAGAACGTCCCCAATGACTGACCAATGACTAGGCGAGGGCGGCCATGATGGTGCGGGCGACGCCGTCGTGGTCGTTGTTGTATTCGGTGATGGCGTCGGCGGCCTCGCGATCTTCGGGCTCGGCGTTGATCATGGCCATGCCCATGGCCCGCTGCCTGCAGCATGGGGATGTCGTTGATGTTGTCGCCGAACGCCCAGGCGTCGGCGAGACGCTCGCCCAGATGCTCACACAGCCACGTGAGGGCCGTTCCCTTGGTGGCGCCCTCGCCCATGACCTCGATATTCATGGCGTACGAACGCGTGACCTCAATGCCTCCGAGCGTGTCGAGCTCCGCCGCGATGCGTCGCGATCAGCCGGGTCGTGCCAGTACATGGCGATGCGCTCGAGCGTCTCGACCTCGTCGATCTTGCTGTCGATATCCATGTCGATCGGTGTTCGTGTGCGCTTGAGCGAAGCCGCGATGTGGGGGTCGCCGCCGCAGAATTCGTCCAGGCGCGTGTAGAGCGAGCGGGGGAGGAAGCACTGCCCATCCGCGAAGATATCGAAGGTCACATCGTGGCCGGCGGCGATGCGATGGATGCGATGGGCAATGCCGCAATCGAGCGGACGGCTCAAGATGCACGTGGCGCGCGAGGCGTCGGTGGGCGTATCCTCGTCGAGCTGCCAGACGCTGGCGCGTTGGCACAGACCGCGTAGTGCACGGCGGGATGGGCGAGAATGGGCTCAAAGATGCCCGACAGTGGACGTCCCGTGCAGGGAACAAACTCGATGCCACGACGTGCGAGCTCGTCGAGCATTGCCCAGGTGGCATCGCTCATCTGCTTATCGCTCGTCAGCAGCGTCCCATCCATATCGGAAAACACAATCATTCGTTGCGATCCTTTCTACTGGCATAAAAAGCGTGGCCGAGGGCTTGGGTCCCTGACCACGCTCGAGTTCTATAACGGTCCGCGTCCTAGCGGTCGGCGAGCGGCTTGTACTCCAGCGGCTCGATCACCGGACGATAGCGGGGCGGATGATACGGTGCGCGCAGAAGAGCTCTTCCATGCGGTGTGCCGACCAGCCGGCCATGCGGGCGACGGCGAATAGCGGCGTAAAGAGCGTCTCGGGCACGCCGAGCATCTTGTAGATAAAGCCCGTGTACAGGTCGATGTTGGCGCAGATGGGCTTGGTCATGCCGTGGTCGCGCATCACCTGCGGTGCCAGGTGCTCGATGCGCTCGATGAGCGCGAACTCCTCGCCCAAGTCCTTCTTGGCGGCAAGCGTGCGCGCGTAACGGCGGCACACCTCGGCGCGCGGGTCACTGAGCGTATAGACGGCGTGGCCCATACCGTAGATGAGGCCCGTGCCGTCGAAAGCCTGCCTGTCGAGGATCTTGCCCAGGTAGGCCGCGACCTCGTCCTCGTCCTCCCAGTTGGAGACATGCGCGCGGATGTCCTCGTGCATAGACACGACCTTGGCATTGGCGCCGCCGTGGCGCGGGCCCTTGAGCGAGCCGATAGCCGCGGCGTAGGCGGAATACGGGTCGGTGGCCGATGAGGACAGCACGCGGCAGGCGAACGTGGAGTTGTTGCCGCCGCCGTGCTCGGCATGCAGCATGAGCATCACGTCGAGCAGCATCGCCTCATCGCGGGTGAACGCCATGCCGCCGCGTAGCACCTGCAGGATGGTTTCGGCGGTTGAGAGGCCGGGTGTGGGGTGCGGTACATGAACCTCGGAGCCGCGGCGCTTGGCGACCGAGGCCATATGCGCGAAGGCGGCGATGCGGGGGAGACGGGCGAGCATGGAGATGGCCACGTCGATCTCGTGCTCGGGTGTAATGGCGTCGGGCTCGGCATCGAAGGCGTAGAGCAGCAGCACGGCGCGCTGAAGCACATTCATGATGCTCGACGACACCGTGGTCATGGGGAACTCGCGGACGTATTCGTCGCTCAGGTGCCTAAAAGCACCCAGGCGTCCGCAAAACCGTCAAGCTCTTCCTTGGTGGGCAGGGAGCCCGTGATGAGCAGATAGGCGACTTCTTCGTAGCCGTAGCGGTTCTCGGCCTGGGCGTTGTTGACCAGATCCTCGATGCTGTAGCCACGAAGCGTGAGTTTGCCCTGATCGGGCACGACCTTACCGTCGACCTTGTTGTAGCCATGTACGTCCGAGATGCGAGTGAGGCCCGCGACCACGCCCGAGCCGTCTGCATTGCGCAGGCCGCGTTTGACATTGTGCTCGACAACAGGTCCTCGTCATAAGGGTCGGTCGGCAGGCCGTGGTAGAGGTTTTCGCTTTCGGGCGAAATCTGACGGCTCGCCTCGTAATCCAGAACCAGGCGGCTCAGGTGATCGTCGAAGCGGTAGTAGATTTTCTTGGCGTCGTAGGCCATGCGCGCTCCTCTCCGGTCCGCTTTGGGGCCGCGCGCTTGGACGATATGACGTCAAGCTGCCCCGAGCGGCTTGTTCGCTACAGGCGGTACATAAAGTTAAAGACGTCCTCGCGCTGGATGGACACGTTGACGCCCGAAAGCTCGCCGGCCTCGGCCAGCGCCTTCTGCAGCTCGGCGAAGTCGAGCTTGGACTCGGCGGTGTCGGCCAGCATGGTCATGGTGAAGATGTCCTCGATAATGGACTGCGTGATGTCGCGGATGTCGACGTTGGCCTCGCCTAGGACACGGGTGACGCCGGCGACGATGCCGGGGCGGTTCTTGCCAAGGACGGTGATGACGATACGGGAGGACGAGATCTCGGCCATGGGAAACCCTTTTCGCGTGATTGCGGCGCGCGCGGGGCGCTCCGCTACGGTACAGTGTTCATCATTGTACCTGTCTGCGCCAAAAGGGGTGTGCTTACTGCGGCGTTACACGTCTGCACATGGAGGAAGGGGCAACAGGGTGCGTGTCCGCTGCGGTTGGTCGCGCCGCGTTGCACAAAGACCGTGAACCTTTTGTGGGACACGCGGCGCCGTGGTATCATAGCCGAGTTTGTTGTCTTGGTCGGAAACCAAGACGCCTTATGCGCTGATCGGTAACCAGCGCCTGACCAATAAGGAGTCCTACCATGAAGCAGGGTATCCATCCCCAGTATGTCGAGTGCACGGTGACGTGCTCCTGCGGCAACACCTTCAAGACGCACGCTACCGTGTCCGAGATGAAGGTCGAGCTTTGCAACGAGTGCCACCCGTTCTACACCGGCCAGCAGAAGTTCGTCGACACCGGTGGACGCGTCCAGCGCTTCGCCGACAAGTTCGGTGGCGCCGCTGCCGCCCAGCTCAAGAAGGCTGAGGAGCCAAGGCTGCCAAGGCCGCCAAGGCTGCTGAGGCCGAGGCCGCTCGCAAGGCCGCCGCTGAGGCTAAGGCCGCCGAGAAGGCTAAGCGTGCCGCTAAGTTTGCCGAGGAGGCTGCCAAGCAGGCCGCCGAGGCTCCCGCAGAGGCTCCCGTCGAGGAGGCCGCTGTCGAGGCCGAGACCACCGAGGCTGCTGAGTAAATAGACTCCGCCTGCGGAATTCACTCGGCATTCATGGCATGAGGGCCGTGCATTCATTTGGGTGCGCGGCCCTTTTTCTTTTTAAATTAGTGCAAACTAACCTGTCCCCATGGCACCACATGGCAGAGAGGCGGCGTTTTGCCCAGATAGACCTGCCAAAATTAACCTGTCCCATTGTGGCAGGTTGGTCGTAGTTATTACGTGGCGGTCGAGCTCGACCGTATAGGCCGCGCTTGTTTGGCTAAAGTACAATCATCTGTGTTTAACTCGCCCGCAGCTGCACGGCGTGGGCGATGGCCAAAAAGGAAAACCACATGGGATTCATGTCAAAGCTGCTGTCCTTTGGATCCGATAAGGACCTTAAGCGCTACTACAAGATCGTCGACCAGATCAACGGTCTTGAGCCCCAGTTTGAGAAGATGACCGAGGAGGAACTCCGCGCCCAGACCGATAAGTTCCGCGAGCGTTACGCCAACGGTGAGTCGCTCGACGACATGCTTCCCGAGGCCTTTGCCACCGTGCGTGAGGCTTCCAAGCGCACTATGGGTATGCGCCACTTTGACGTGCAGCTCATTGGCGCCATGGCACTGCACGAGGGCCACATTGCCGAGATGAAGACTGGCGAAGGTAAGACCCTCGTCTCCACGTTGGCCGGCTATCTCAACGCTATTGCCGGCAAGGGCGTGCACGTCGTTACCGTCAACGATTACCTGGCAAAGCGCGACTCCGAGTGGATGGGCCGCATCTATAAGTACCTGGGCATGACCGTCGGTCTGCTCCAGAACAACATGCCGCTCGAGCTCAAGCGCCCGGCCTACCAAGCAGACGTCACCTACGGCACCAACTCCGAGTTCGGCTTTGATTACCTGCGCGACAACATGGTTACCCGTCCCGAGCAGCGCGTGCAGCGCGGCCACAACTACGCCATCGTCGACGAGGTTGACTCCATCCTGATCGATGAGGCCCGCACCCCGCTGATCATCTCGGCGCTGGCACCAAGTCCGCCAGTACCTACAAGGACTTCGCGCGTGCCGTGCGTGGCCTTGAGCGCGGCGAGGACGTGTCGCACGACATGCTCACCGCCACCGAGGACGTTGAACCCACGGGCGACTACGTCATGGACGAGGCCAAGCACACCATCGCCGCCACCGAGCGCGGTCTTAAGAAGATCGAGCGCCGCCTGGGCATCGAGGACATCTACGCCGACCTTTCGGGCCAGCTGGTCAACCACCTGCAGCAGGCGCTGAAGGCCCAGTACATGTTCCACCGCGATAAGCAGTACGTGGTCACCAACGGCGAGGTCAAGATCGTCGACGAGTTCACCGGCCGCATTATGGAAGGCCGCCGTTACTCCGAGGGCCTGCACCAGGCCATCGAGGCCAAAGAGGGCGTGCTCGTACGCGAGGAGAACCAGACCCTGGCCACCATCACCCTGCAGAACTACTTCCGTCTGTATGATAAGCTCTCCGGCATGACCGGCACGGCACTTACCGAGGATGCTGAGTTCCGAGAGATCTACAAGCTGCCTGTCGAGGTCATCCCCTCCAACAAGCCCGTGCAGCGCGTGGACCACGAGGACCTGGTGTACCGCACCATTCAGGCCAAGTACAACGCCGTCGCCGACGATGTCGAGCAGCGTCACGCCAAGGGCCAGCCGGTCCTGGTGGGCACCGTCTCCATCGAGAGCTCCGAGAAGCTGTCCGCCGCCCTTACCAAGCGCGGCATCGCACACGAGGTCCTCAACGCCAAGCACCATGAACGCGAGGCCCACATCGTTGCCCAGGCCGGACGCTACGGCGCCGTGACCATCGCCACCAACATGGCCGGTCGTGGTACCGACATCCTGCTGGGCGGCAACCCCGACGAGCTGGTGCGCGAGCGCCTTGAGTACGAGGGCCTGACCATGGAGGACGTGACGCCCGAGCAGCTCGAGCAGTTTAACGCCGAGGCCAAGGAGACCTGCAAGGCCGAGCGCGAGCGCGTGCTTGCCGCCGGTGGCCTGACCGTTATCGGCACCGAGCGCCACGAGTCCCGTCGTATCGACAACCAGCTGCGCGGCCGCTCCGGCCGTCAAGGCGATCCGGGCGAGACCCAGTTCTACCTGTCGCTCGAGGACGACCTCATGCGCCTGTTCGGCGGCGACAAGATGGACCGCGTCTCCAAGATGATGGTCACGGCCGACATGGGCGACGACATGCCCATCCAGCACAAGATCATCTCCAAGGCCGTCGAGAGCGCCCAGCACAAGGTCGAGAGCATCAACTTCTCCATGCGTAAGAGCGTCCTTGAGTACGACGACGTCATGAACAAGCAGCGCCAGGTCATCTACGCCGAGCGCAATAAGATTCTGGACGGCAAGGACCTGACCGACCACATCACCGAGGTCATGCACGACACCGTGTACCGCTGCGTGCAGGAGTTCTGCACCAAGGACAGTCACGATGGCGAGCGCGACCTGGAGGGCCTGCGCAAGTGGGTTGTGGAGCTCACCGGCCACATCGATACGCCGAAGTTCCCCGACGAGGATTATGAGGCCCTGGCTGCCGATGTCCTGGCTTACGTAGAGAAGTGCTACAACATGAAGGCCGAGCGCTTGGGCGAGGACCTGATGCGCGAGCTCAACACCCAGGTCATGCTGCGCGTCATCGATACCCGCTGGATGAACTACCTGCAGGAGATGGACTACCTTAAGACCGGCATCGGGCTGCGCGGCTTTGGCCAGCGCGACCCGCTGGTTGAGTACAAGACCGAGCCTACGGCGCGTTCCAGATACTCGTCGATACCATGTATGAGGATTACCTGCGCACGGTTCTGCGCATCGAGATCAAGGCTGCCCCGCGTGCCGTGGAGCACAAGGAAGAGCCCGCGCTCGAGGCGCGCGCTTCTCCGGTCCTGCCGAGGTCGATGGTGATAACGGCGACTCGGTGCTGCGCAAGCAGGCGCAGGTGCAGGCCCGCACGGCTGTCCAGGGCGGACCGGCTGCCGTCAACAACGGTGGCAAGGTGACCACCTATCGCAAGTCCGAGAGCGACGATCCGTACGTCAACTTGGGCCGCAACGACCCGTGCCCCTGCGGTAGCGGCAAGAAGTTTAAGTACTGCCACGGCAGGAATCGTTAATGGCTGAGGCTTTAGAGGTAACGCCCGCCGAGCTGGACGCGTTCGCGGACCGGCTCGGCGAGGTCGAGTCGTATCTCCATTTGGACGAAAAGCGCACACGCGTGACCGAGCTCGAGGCCAAAAGTGTTGCCCCTGGCTTTTGGGATGACGCCGACGCCGCCCGTGCCACCATGGAGGAGATCGCGCGTACCAAGGAAGATATCGCTGCCGTGGACACCGCGCGCGGCGAGCTTTCCGATGCCCGCGCCGCGCTGGAGCTTGCCGAGGAGATGGGGGATGACCCCGACGCCGTCGCCCTTCGCGAGGAGGCTACAGCCACGGCTGAGCGCCTGGCCCGTGCCATCGATGAGCTCGAGCTTTCGAGCTGGTTTACCGGTGAGTTCGATCACGGCGATGCCATTGTGACCATCAAGCCCGGACAGGGTGGTCTGGAGGCCCAGGACTGGACCTTCATGCTCTTTTAAGATGTACATGAAGTACTGTCAGCGTCGCGGCTGGAAGGTCACCATCAACGACTGTCCCGCAGCCGAGGTCATCGGCATCGACCGCGCGACCTTTACTGTCGAGGGCAAGGACGCATTTGGCATGCTGCGCGCCGAGGCCGGCGTCCACCGCTTGGTTCGCATTAGCCCCACCGACGACAAGAAGCGCCGCCAGACCACGTTTGCCGGCGTCGAGGTCATCCCCGTGCTACCCGATGATATCGACATCGAGATCAGTCCCGATGACATCCGCGTGGACGTGTACCACGCGAGCGGCCCGGGCGGCCAGGGCGTTAACACCACCGACTCCGCCGTGCGCGTGACGCATTTCCCCAGCGGCATTGTGGTCACCTGCCAAAACGAGCGCAGCCAGATCCAGAACAAGGCCGCGTGCATGCAGATCCTCAAGGCTCGCCTGTACGAGATTGAGCTCGAAAAGCGTGCCGAGGCGCTCGATGAGATCCGCGGACCCAAGACCACGATTGGTTTTGGCAACCAGATTCGCAGCTACGTACTCTACCCGTATCAGATGGTCAAGGACCTACGCACGGGCGTGGAGACCAGCAATGTCGAGGCCGTTCTTGACGATGGTGACCTGGACCCATTTGTTATTGGCTACCATCGCTGGGCCACCGGCAACGCTGACGCAGAAGGCTCGGAGATCTAAAACATCGGGCGGCTTCAAGCCGATGCTAAGCCCAACGGTTGGACGGGTTTGTATCCGGAATAAACCCTGCGCAGGGGTGGTTTTTGTCCGGCGAATCGGTAGAATCGAATACAGCAAGAAGTTCGAAGCGCATCCGTTTGGGTGCGCTTTTTTGAGGGAGGCAGCATGGCATATCGTCTGGACATTAAGCGCATTCTTTCGATGAACTTCTTTCACGACCTGCCCCAGATTATGTTGGGGTGCGCTCTGGCCGCTATTGCGACCGACCTGTTTTTGATTCCCAACGGCCTTGCTGCCGGTGGCGTTACGGGCCTTGCCACCATTATCCAGGCGGTCGGCGCATCGCGCGGTCTATCGCTTCCCGTTGGTATTCAGACGATCGTGATGAACGCCTTGCTGCTGCTGGTCGTTATGCGCGAGGGCGGCATGTTCTACGTGGTGCAGACCGCGACGGGCTTTGTGCTGCTGGGCTTCTTTACCGATCTGTTCGCCCCGTTTGTAGCACCTCTGGCGGATGCGGACCTGATGCTTCCCGCCATGTGGGGCGGCATTATTACGGGCATCGGTTACGGCATGGTGTTGCGCGCCGGCGCCAACACCGGCGGCTCGGACACGATTGGCCAAATCATTTCGCGTAACACCTCGCTGCCGGTGGGCTCGACCGTCATGGCGATTGATGTTGCCGTATGCGCGTTATCGGCTCCGGTCTTTTCAATCGAAAACGCACTATATGCAGGCCTTTCGATGGTCATTAGCGGCTACGTGATCGATGCCGTGGTCGATGGCGGCAACAAACGCCGTATGGTCCTCATCATCTCGGACAAGTTCCCTGATATCGCTGCCGATATCATGTATGGCCTGGGTCGTGGTTGTACCAAGTTTAAGGCGACTGGCATGTATTCGGGTGCCGAGAAGCCGGTGATTATGGTCATCGTGAGCCGTCGAGAGCTCAATACCCTCAAGACGATCGTGCGCGAGCGCGATCCTCACGCCATTGTGACGGTCGCTGACGTTACGGAAGCCTTCGGCGAGGGATTCAAGGACATTAGCGCGTAGGGGCGACCGCGTTCCATCCAAAAGACGTTCACATTGATAAACCGTTTCATCAGCGGTTCTGCCTGCTAAATTGTTCAAATAATGATAAAAACTCTGGTAAAGCCATCAGTTTCCAGCATAATGAATGACGTACGTGCATTGCGGCTGTGTTGGGATTACCTTCGGTGCCGTGCGCATTTTGTCTAATGAGGATGAAAGGAAGGCACAATGAGCGACGAAGAGCTCAAAAAGGTTGCCAACGAGGTAAGGAAGGGCATCGTCACCGGCGTGCACGCTGCCAAGTCCGGCCATCCGGGCGGTTCGCTCGGCGCTGCCGATATCATGACCTATCTGTACTTTGAGGAAATGAACGTCGACCCGGCCGATCCCCGCAAGGCCGACCGCGATCGTTTTGTGCTCTCCAAGGGCCACTGCGCTCCGGGCCTGTACGCCGTGCTCGCCGAGCGCGGATTCTTCCCCAAGGAGGACCTCGAGACGCTGCGCCATATCGGCAGCCACCTGCAGGGCCACCCCAACATGAACGACACCCCGGGCGTCGATATGTCCACCGGCTCGCTCGGCCAGGGCATCTCCGCCGCCGTGGGCATGGCGGTTGCCGCCAAGCACTGGGGCGATACTTACCGCACGTACGCCCTGCTGGGCGATGGCGAGAGCGAGGAGGGCCAGGTCTGGGAGGCCGCCATGTTTGCCGGCAACCAGCAGCTCGATAACCTCTGCGTGATCGTCGACCACAACGGCCTGCAGATCGACGGCCCCGTCGAGGAGGTCAACGACCCCATGCCGCTCGCCGACAAGTTTCGCGCCTTTAAGTTCCACGTGGTGGAGCTCGCCGACGGCAACGACTTCGACCAGATCCGCGCCGCCTTTGCCGAGGCTCGCGCCACCAAGGGGCAGCCGACCGCCATTATCGCCGAGACCATGAAGGGCAAGGGCGTTTCCTTTATGGAGAACCAGGTTGGTTGGCACGGCAAGGCCCCCAACGATGAACAGTTTGAGCAGGCCATGGCAGAGCTCACGGCCGCCGGAGAGGAGCTCTAGGATGGCAGACGTCAAGAAAATCGCCACGCGCGTAGCTACGGCGAGGCCCTCGTCGAGCTCGCCAACGAGCACGATGACTTTGTGGTCCTCGACGCCGACCTGGCCGCCGCCACGCAGACCGGCAAGTTCAAGGCAGCCTGCCCCGACCGCTTCTTCGATGTGGGCATTGCCGAGAGCAACCTGATGGGCGTCGCCGCCGGTATCGCGACCACCGGCCGCGTCGCCTTCGCGAGCAGCTTTGCCATGTTTGCCGCCGGCCGCGCCTTTGAGCAGGTCCGCAACTCCATCGGCTACCCGCACCTCAACGTTAAGATCGGTGCCACGCATGCCGGTATCTCGGTGGGCGAGGATGGCGCCACGCACCAGTGCTGCGAGGATATCGCCCTCATGCGCGTCATCCCCGGCATGACTGTGATCGTTCCTGCCGACGACGTCGAGGCCCGCGCCGTGACGCGCGCCGCCTACGAGTGCGACGGCCCCGTGTACATGCGCTTCGCCCGTTTGGCCTCGCCGGTTATCAACGACCCCGAGACCTACAAGTTCGAGTTGGGTAAGGGCATTGTCATGCGCGAGGGCGCCGATGTGACCATCATCGCCTGCGGCCTGATGGTCGGCGAGGCTCTCGAGGCCGCCGAGCAGCTCGCTGCCGAGGGCATCGACGCCGAGGTCATCAACATGCACACCATCAAGCCCATCGATGCCGACCTGATCGTCAAGAGCGCCACCAAGACCGGCCACGTCGTGACCGTCGAGGAGCACTCTGTGATCGGTGGCCTGGGCGGCGCCGTTGCCGACGTCCTGTGCGAGCAGTGCCCGACGCCGCTCAAGAAGATCGGTGTCAACGACACCTTCGGTGAGTCTGGCCCGGGTGCCGAGCTCCTGCACAAGTACGGCCTGGACGCCGCCAACATCGTGGCGACCACCAAGGAGTTCTTGGCATAAGGCAAGACGAGGCAAAGTATCGCGTCGACAACCGCAAACAAGCCAGAACAGGGGCGTCCTCAAAGAGGGCGCCCCTGTTTATGCTGAATTTAAATTAGAGTCCTGCCAAGCAAAGTTCCCATGGGGAAACGGGCCCATCCCAACGAAGTGCAATTCAGACCCTTCCAACTTTGTATGCGCAGCATCTCAAGTTGGTGCGTCGGCCCCATAGTAGCCGCAGGCCGGGCGCAGGGTTACCTCCCAAATCTTTCCGCAGCGCAGGCCGGGCGTTTGTCCGCAGCTCCGCAGGAGCAGGACAAATGCCGGCCATGCGCGAGGACGATTTGGGAGGTAACCCTGCGCCCGGCCGGTGAGACCCAAACCCCGCCATGCTTCTTATGTGCAGTAAAGCTAATGCTGCTAAAATACAAAGCGCTCATGTAGTTTAAACGCACGACGATAAGGAGCACCAGTGGGTAACCACTTCCGTACCTCCGGTGCGGGCGATGATGCCCCCAAGACGCAGGCAGGCGTCCAGGGCAGTCGTTTCGCCACTCCGGATTCAGAGGGCCAGCCTGTTGCTCAGGCCCCCGCTCAGCCGGCAGATCAGGCACAGCTGGCATCCGATCCCTTTGCCTACAATCCCACCAGCGATGTTGCGCTTTCCGGCGCGGCGGGTTTTGAGCCCGTTCAGGCCGTGACCGCTCGCGTGGAGCAGCCTCAGGCTGGCGCCGCCACGCCGCAGCCTACCATGGCCGGCATTCCCGACCCCTTGGCCCCTGCGACGCCGGCTCCTCAGCCTGCGCAGTCCGGTCTCTTTGCCGCTATTCCCGACCCCACTCAGCCTGCTGCCCCGGTGGTCGAGAGCGATCAGGCCGCCGAGGTCGCAAGCCTCGATAACGCGCTCAACAACCCCGATTTTACGTCGGTGTTTGCGCCCATCGATCCGCAGGCCAGCCGCAAGAAGATGGCCAAGCAGGCCGGTGTCGAGCCCGTTATCCTTATGGAGCATGTCACCAAGATCTATCCGGCACAGCCCAACAAGCCTGCACTCGACGACATCAACATCGAGATCTATCCGGGCGAGTTCGTCTTCCTGGTCGGTCACTCCGGTTCGGGTAAGACCACGCTGCTGTCGACGCTCAACCGCGACGTCAAGCCGACGAGCGGCCGCATCCTGGTTTGCCGGTCAGGACCTCATGAAGATCAAGAACCGCAAGGTTCCGTTCCTGCGCCGCCAGATTGGCGCCGTGTTCCAGGACTTTAAGCTTCTGCCGCAAAAGACCGCCTACGAAACGTGGCGTTTGCCCTGCAGTGCATCGGCAAGCCCAAGGGCGTCATTCGCAGCCAGGTGCCCGAGGTGCTGCGTCTGGTCGGCCTGGCCGATCAGATGGACTCGCTGCCCGACCAGCTTTCCGGTGGCGAGCAGCAGCGCGTTGCCGTCGCCCGCGTATGGTCAACCGTCCACCGCTGCTGATCTGCGACGAGCCGACGGGCAACCTCGACCCGGCGATCTCGCTGGGCATCATGAAGCTGCTCGAGCGTATTAACCGCACTGGCACCACCGTGATCGTCGCCACGCACGACCGCGAGATGGTCGATAGCATGCACCGTCGCGTGATCGCCCTCGAGGGCGGCCACGTTATTCGCGACCAGGAGAGGGGAGGTTACGGCAACTATGGCACCAACTAACGTGGGCTACTCCTTCAAAGAGGCAATCAGCCACTTCTTCCGTAACTGGACTACCTCGCTCGGCGCCGTCATCACGATCTTCCTTTCGCTGTTTATCATCGGCCTGTTCATTATGGGTTCCGCGATGCTGAACTCCGTGATCGGTACCGTCGAGGATCAGGTTGTCATTAATGCCTTTATTAGCGATGACGCCGATCAGGCAGACGTCCAGGCCTTTGAGGCCGAGCTCAAGACGTGGAGCAACGTCAAGTCCGTGACCTATAAGGATAAGGACGACGCGCTGGCCGAGTACACGAGCAAGATGTCGGGTAACGCCGACGCCACCATGAGCGCGCTCGACGGCCAGAACCCGCTGCCTGCCTCGTTTGCGATTGAGATGGACGATCCGTCTCAGGTCGAGAGCACGGCCAAGAAGCTCAAGAAGAATGCCGACTTCCAAAAGATCGCGGACGACGGCGACGTCAACGCGAGCGTACTGTATGGCCAGGAGGAAGTAAGCCGCTTGTTCCAGGTGACCAACTACATCCGTATTGCCGCCGTGGTGCTCGTCGGCCTGCTGACCTTTATCGCGTTCATCTTTATCAACAACACGATTCGCCTGTCCATCACGGCGCGTCGTCGCGAGATTGCGATTATGCGCCTGGTGGGTGCCAGCAACGGCTTCATTCGTGGCCCGTTTATCACCGAGGGTGTACTGCAGGCCATTTTGGGCTCGCTGCTTTCCATCGGCGTTCTGGAGCTGCTGCGCAATCTGATGATTCCGCGTCTGCAGGAGAGCATCGGCTGGATGTCGTTTGCCCTGCCGATGCAGTACTACCTGGTGACCTATGCTGCGCTGATTCTGGTCGGCGTGATTATCGGTCTCTTTGGTTCTGCCATCGCCATGCGCCGCTACCTGCGCGTGTAGGCATGCTTGGAATTCATCCCTTCCAACGGGTCGTCTCTTATGGGGCGGCCCGTTTTTTGTCCCCTAGGGATGATTTGGGTAGACTCTTGGGATGTAAGCGGCAATCGATAGTTAGGAGGCGCCATGGGGCGCAATAACAAGCATAAGCGTGGAGCTCGCAATAAGCGCGGGCCGGTGCGCAGCGAACGCCGTCCGAGCCTGACCGGGCGCGTGCAGCTCCATGAGCACAGTGCCTATGTCATAACCGAGAATGGCGACTACAAGGTCATGGGTCGCGGTAAGCGCGAGATCATGGATGGCGATATCGTTGCCGTGAGCATTAAGAACAGCCCGCACGGTGAGCGTCGCGCCGTGATCGAAGGCGTGGTTGAGCGCGCAGCCATAAGCGTGGTGGGCACGTACCAGACCGCCGGTCCGCTCGGTGTGATCGAGCCGCTCGATTCGCGTCTGAAGGCCGACTTCTTCATTCTGCCCGAGGATACCTCGGCGGATCGTCTGGGCGTCCACCCGGGTGATGCCGTTGTCGCGCGCATTTTGACCTACCCGACGCGCCTGGAATCGGGCACTGTGACGATCGAACGCCGCATCGGCGGAGATGACGCGCCCGATTTGGGTGTTCAATATGTGATGGCGCGTTACGGCTATACCGATAGCTATCCCGAGGCCGCGCTGGACGAGGCGAGGGGCTTTCGCTCGATGTGTCCGCGGCGCTTAAGGACCCGCTCCGCCGCGATCTGCGCGACCGCTTTGTCATCACGATCGACCCAGTCGACGCGCGCGACTTTGACGATGCCATTTCGTTGGAGCGCACGCCCGAGGGTGGCTACAAGCTGGGTGTGCATATCGCCGACGTTTCACACTATGTGGCTTGGGACGGGCATATCGATCTTGAGGCTCGTCATCGTACGACATCGGTGTATCTGGCCGATCGCGTGCTTCCCATGCTGCCCGAACGCCTGTCCAATGACCTGTGCTCGCTTCGCCCTGACGAGGACCGCCTGGCGTTTACCGTCGATATCGAGCTCGATGCGCAGGGCCGCGTGCGGCATTACGATCCGTACCCCAGCGTGATTCGCTCGCGTGTGCGTATGGACTATGACGGCGCCGAGGCGCTGCTGGTGCGTGCCGGCGCGGTTGAGTATTCGGTGTTGGAGGGTGCGGCCGAGGATGTTGCGGCTGCCGAGACCTCGCGCGAGGAAGCGCTTGAGCGCGGTCTTGCGTGCGAGGAGGCCGCCCGCGGCTACAACGTCGACCTCTGCGATTTCCTTGTTGCCGCTAACGAACTCGCCGAACTTCGCCGTCGTATCCGTCGCGCCCGCGGCTCAGTCGATTTTGACACGGCCGAGATTCGCGCTCTATTGGATGAGGACGGAGTGCCCGTGCAGATTGTGGCGCGTGAACGTTCGTGTGCCACGTCGCTTATCGAGGAAGCCATGCTGCTAGCCAACGAGTGCGTTGCAGAGTGGCTGGCAGACCGTGATATCGAGGCCTGCTATCGCGTGCATGAGGATCCGAGCCCCGGATAGCCTGCACGGTGCCGCCGTTGCGCTGGCGCAGCTAGGCATCATCGACGATCGCCGTGCTGCCGGTATTGCCCTGGGGAGTCCCGATGAGCTGCAGGCTGCAGTCGATGCTGCCGCCGGTACGGCCAACGCACCGCTCGTCAACACGCTGCTTCTGCGCAGCATGCAGCGCGCGCTGTACAAGCCGCGCAACGAGGGCCACTTTGCGCTCGCCGCGCCGTGCTACTGTCACTTTACGAGTCCCATCCGTCGCTACCCCGATCTGGTGGTGCACCGCGTGCTCAAACTGCAGTTGGCCTATGAGCAGCTCGGCGGCAAGGACGCCTTGGTCCGTACGCCGCGGCTGATCGGCAAGGGGCGCGAGTCGCTGCCGCGCATTCTGCCGCAGATCTGCCGCGCATGTAGCGATGCCGAGCGCGCGGCAGATGCCGCCAGCCATGCGACGCAAAAGATCAAGATTGCCCAGTACTATGAGGACCGTCTGGGTGAGCGCTATGCCGGAACCGTCTCGTGGGTTAGCAGCATGGGCCTCTTTGTGCGCTTGGACCTAACACAGGTCGAGGGCCTGGTTTCAATTAAGAGCCTGGGCAACGAGTGGTTCGAGTTCGACGAGGACGCGCTTACGCTGACGGGCGCCGACACGGGGACTCGCTATGAACTGGGCCAGCGCGTGATTATCGAGGTCTCGCGCGTCAATACCACGCGTGGACACTTGGACTTTAAGCTTATCCATTAGCTAAATCCCGACTCGTGGCGAGAGAGCGGAGGGCGGTCTTTCGGGGCCGCCCTCCGCATTTGAATAGTGGCTACCTTGCCGTCTGCTCGGCCGCCCGCTTACCTGCTATTTGAGAGGTAAAACCTACCAAAATAAACCTGTCCCTTTTGGCAGGTTTACAAGAAAGCGGGGATGAGATGGCGACGGTGTACGGGTATGCGCGGGTGAGTTCGCGCGATCAGAATCTTAATCGGCAGCTGGATGCGCTGGGCGCCTATGGCGTGGGCTCGGCGAATATTTATGCCGACCATGCGAGCGGCAAGGACTTCGATCGACCGCGTTATCGCGAGCTGCTGCACGTCCTGGGAGACGGGGACGTGCTGGTGGTGCTTTCTATCGACCGACTTGGCCGTAATTACTCCGAGATTCTTGAGGAATGGCGACGCATTACCAAGGAGCTCGGGGTTGCCATTGTGGTGTTGGACATGCCATTGCTTGACACGCGCGCTAGGGCCAGCGGCGCGCCGGATGTGACCAACGTACTGATTGCCGATATTGTGCTGCAACTGCTGAGCTACGTGGCGCAGGTGGAGCGCGAGAATATCCACCGGCGCCAAGCGGAGGGAATTGCAGCGGCGCGGGCGCGAGGGGTCCGTTTCGGTCGACCTCGCAAGCCGTGCCCTCCTCAGTTTGAGCTGGTGCGCGATAGCTATGAGGCAGGCGATATTACCCGCAGCCAGGCAGCAGAGTGCCTGGGCGTGTGCGTGGGGACGTTCGATCGCTGGATGCGCGAGGCGGGGTAGGGGTTTGCGTCGCTTTGTCGCTTCCTGTTGCGATTCAAATTTTGATACGGTGACGATGCCATTTGGGGCTACACTCGCTGACATTCAAAAAAGGAGGTTGGCCCTTGGCGCGCGTAAACAGATAATCGGATGGACCGCGATCGTTCTGTTCGCTGCAACGCTGGCGGGCATCTGGGTGCTGACGGAGCAAAATGCGGTGGAGACGTCGTTGCTGAGCGAGTCCACCGCGCGTGTGGTGGAGGGCCAGGCTACGGGCGTTCAGGCTGTCGATGCCACGGGTGAAGCTCAGGCGGAGAACGGAATGACCGGGGGCACCGATTCGGCTGCCTCGAATGTCCGGTCTGGCCGACTTGCTTCCATTCGCATGTGGGTGGGCACGAACGTCCGTCGCGTTGCCCATACCGTAGAGTTTTTCTTCGTCGGATTGTTCGCCTCGGTGGTCGTGGTTTGCTTTTCCAGGCGTCCGTGGAGCGTATGCTCCCGTTGCGTGCCCGTATTGCTCTTTTGCGCCGCCTGCTCCGTTGGCGATCAGGTACATAAGATCTTTGTTCCCGGCAGGCATTTCGACGTTATCGATTTAGGATTCGATGCTGCGGGCTATGTCACCGCCATGCTGTTGGTATTGCTGGCAGCGGCGTTGGTGCGCCATGCGACTCGGCCGATCGGCGCCCATGCGAGGCGCTAGCCGGTAACAAACCCGTTTCTGATAATGCGACCTTGTTGAATTATTTTGTGTCGCGCGTATTTCCGAGCGGTCGGATTGAGGGGCGAGCGGTAGAACGCTCGCCCTTTGTGCGCCACGATGCGGCACAATGTACCGCAAAAGCTGTTTGTATCCGGTACGAATCGTTCGTTGGTCTTTAATTCTTTTCAACGGAGGTGTTTGAGATGGCAAACGGATTGCTTTTGCGGCTTCGCGAGCGTGAGCTCAGCGCGAGCCCGGCGGAACGCAATGTCATCGCATATGTAAGCGCTCATCCGCACGAGGTGGTCGGGCTGTCCGTCCGCGGTCTTGCCGATGTCACGTTCTCCTCGCCCTCGAGCATTTTGCGCTTTTGCAAGCGTTTGGGTTTTGCGGGCTACAAGGAGTTCCAGCGCGAACTGATTGCCGAGCTGGCGCTCTTAGGTGACAAGAAAGACGTAGCTCTCGAGGACATCTCCATGGATGACAGCGTCGAACGTATCGTGGGGAAGGTGATGAAAAGCAACGTGCGCACGATCGAGGCGACGGCACGAACGCTCGATTACACCGTCTTGGAGCGATGCGCGGCCCGTCTTAAGCGGGCACGCGCGGTCAATCTGTTCGGTATTGGTGCTTCTCGTTTGGTCGCGCACGACCTGGCGCAAAAGCTCATGCGTGTCGACAAAGAGTGCCGTCTGTACGACGACTGGCATGATCAGCTCTTATGTGCCAAGAACATGCATGAGGGCGATATGGCAATCGCCTTTAGCTACTCGGGCTTGACGCAAGAGGTGCTGGACTGCACCGCCGAGGCTCAACGTCACAACTGTCCCGTTGTGGCCGTTACCAAAGTAGATGGATCATCCAAGCTTGCCACCATGGCCGATGCCGTGCTCGGCGTCGCCGCGAGTGAACCCTTGGTCCGCAGCGGTGCCATGGCTTCGCGTATGGCCCAGCTTATGGTTGTCGATGCCCTGTACGCTGCTTACGTTGCCAGCGACTACGAACGGGCGACGCATGTCATTAAGCAAAACTACATCGAGAAACAGGAAAGATGAGGTGAATGAAATGCTCGATTTAACAAAATTCACGACCGAACAGCGTAATCAAAGGTCAATGGACCTCGATACGATGACATCGCTGCAAATCGTCACGACGATGAACGATGAGGATCTTCGTGCCGTCCAGTCGGTCACGAAAGTGTTGCCCCAGGTTGCCACAGCAATCGACTGGGCTGCTGAGACACTCGAGCGCGGCGGGCGCGTCTTTTACATGGGCGCAGGCACCAGCGGCCGTCTGGGCGTACTCGACGCTTCGGAGTGTCCGCCCACGTTTGGCGTATCGCCCGATCTGGTCGTCGGGCTCATTGCCGGGGGCGAGACGGCGTTTATCAAGGCTGTCGAAGGTGCCGAAGACAGCGAGGAGCTTGGCGCGAGCGACCTGCGGGAGCGTGGACTCTCGGACAAGGATCTTGTCGTTGGCCTGGCGGCAAGTGGTCGTACTCCCTATGTGGTGGGCGGCCTTGTGTACGCCAAGGCAACTGGGTGCAAGACCATTGCAATTGCCTGTAACCAAGGGTCGAAGATCGGGGGAGAGCGCAGATCTTGCCATTGAGCCCGTGCCCGGTCCCGAGGTGCTGACCGGCTCAACGAGGCTCAAGGCGGGAACGGTCCAGAAGCTCATTCTCAACATGATTTCGACCGGTGCCATGGTCAAGATCGGCAAGGTATACCAAAACCTGATGGTCGATGTGCAGCAGACGAACGAGAAGTTGGTGGTGCGCGGCCAGAACATCGTGATGGAGGCGACCGGCTGCACGCGCGAGCGCGCTGTTCAGGCGCTTGCAGATGCCGGCGGCCACGTAAAACCGCTATTGTCTCGGTGCTGCTGGACTGCGATGCCGAGCAGGCCGCGGTAGCTCTTGAGCGGGCGCGAGGCCATGTCCGTGCTGCGGTGAGTGGCCATGAGAAGAGCAATGCCGACGCCCCGATAGGTGCGCGGCGTGAGCTGATATGACATCCAGACGAGATATCCAATACAAGGAGGAGTTATGACGAACAAAAGAGCTGGCTCAAAAGCTGCTGGATCTTTTGGGCGGTAAAGACAACGTGCTAGCAAACGCGGCGTGCATGACGCGCCTGCGCGTGACCGTCAAAGACGCGGGCAACGTCGACACGGAGGGCATTAAGGCGCTCGACGGCGTGATGGGCCTGGTCGAGGACGACACGATGCAGATCGTGCTGGGTCCGGGCAAGGTGAATAAGGTGCTCGAGGAGTTCTCCAGCTCACCGGCCTTGCGAAAGGCGTTGCCGACGAGAGCGTGGTTGACGCTGCGGCCACGAACAAGGCCGCGCAGAAGGCCAAGTACGAGTCCAAGCCGGTTCAGGCCTTCCTCAAGAAGATTTCCAATGTCTTCGTCGCCCTGCTTCCCGGCATCATTGCGGCTGGCCTCATCAACGGTATCTGCAACGTCATTAACGTCTCGACGGCAGGCGCGCTTGCAGGCGAGTGGTGGTACCAGGCATTCGTTCCATGGGCTGGGCCCTGTTCGCCTATCTGCCCATCTTGGTGGGTTATAACGCGGCACGTGAGTTTGGTGGCTCCGCTGCGCTGGGCGGCATCGCCGGCATGATGTGCATCGCCAACAGTGCCATGCCCCTGCTTGCGCCTGGCGCGGCTGATCCTGCCACTGCCATTCTGCTGCCGCTCACCAATGCGCAGTACAACCCCGCAGCGGGCGGCATGATCGCGGCTCTCATCGCTGGCGCATTTTTTGCCTGGATGGAGCGTCAGATTCGCAAGGTTATGCCCAACGCACTCGACACGTTCTTGTCCCCGCTGCTGGTGCTCATCATCGGCGCCTTTGCTCTGATGCTCGTCATCCAGCCGGTTGGTGCATGGCTGACGACTGCCATCTTTAGCGTTTTGACCTTTATCTTCGAGAAGCTGGGCGTCCTGGGCGGCTATATCCTGTCGGCAGGCTTCTTGCCGCTGGTTTCCGTCGGCCTGCATCAGGCGCTCACGCCGATCCACGCTATGCTCAACGATCCCGACGGCGCTACCAAGGGTATCAATTACCTGCTTCCCATCCTTATGATGGCTGGCGGCGGCCAGGTCGGTGCCGGTTTGGCGCTGTACTTTAAGACCAAGAACGCCAAGCTCAAGAAGTACGTCGCAGAGTCCATTCCCGTTGGAATCCTGGGTGTGGGCGAGCCTCTGATGTATGCTGTTACGCTGCCGCTCGTTCGTCCGTTTGTGACGGCCTGCCTGGGTGCCGGATTTGGCGGCGCGCTCGCGACGCTGCTTCACATCGGCACGGTTTCTCAGGGCGTTTCCGGTCTGTTTGGCCTGCTGATCGTCGTTCCTGGCCAGCAACTCGGCTACGTTGCCGCTATGCTGCTTGCCTATGCCGCCCGGCTTTGTCCTGACGTGGTTCTTCGGTGTCGACGAGCAGAAGATCAACGAGTTCTTTGGCGAGTAGTTTGATATCGCGAGCCGTGTTGCTCGGGGTTCGCGGCGCGCGGCAGATTTCTTGATGTTATGGTTGTGCCGGCGGGGCTAGCTGCTCCGCCGGCTTTTTAAAGGAGCGTTGAAGCGTGAAAACGGGTATTTCGATTTATCTTTCCAGCCCTCTGCAGGATATTGAGCGGACGATTGAACATGGTGCCGCGGCGGGTGCGCGCTATGCGTTCACCTCGCTGCATATTCCCGAGGATGGGGGAGCGGCGTATGCCGATAAGGTCCGTCATGTGCTGTCGCTGCTTTCCGCCCGCGGCATTGCGCTCATTGCCGATGTGGGGCCTCGCACGTGCGATTTGCTCGGGCTTGAGCGCATCGAGGACCTGCGCGATCTGGGGTTGGAATACCTTCGTTTGGACTATGGCTTTAGCGCCCAGCGGGTCGCGGAGCTGTCCGGTGTATTTCACATTGTGGTCAATGCATCGACGGTGAGTTCTGATGAAATCGCATCGTGGCGTGAGGCCGGTGCCGATGTGACTCGTTTTGCCGCCTGCCACAATTTTTACCCCAAGCCTTATACCGGTTTAGCTCTGGAGGACATTGCTCGGGTGAATCTTCGTCTTGCGGCGCTTGGATTCGAAATCATGGCTTTTGTGCCGGGTGATGCTACGTTCGCGGGCCGGTATTCGAGGGACTGCCGACGGTCGAGGCGCAGCGCGGTCGCGCGTCAAAGGTTGCTCTCAATATGCTTGAGCTTGCACATGGCGCCGATTGCGACATTGTGTTGGTCGGCGACCCCGATCTATCCGATGCGGGCTGGGCGCAGTTTGCTCAAGTTTCCGCCGGATACGTGGACCTGCAATGCGAGCTTGAGCCCGGTTATGCCTATGTGCGCGGGCAGATTCATCACGACCGGCCCGACTCGGGCGTCCTCATCTTTAGGTCTCAGGAGTCACGTACGACGCTTAAGCCGGATTCCGTGCCGATGGATGCCGGAGCCGGCCTGCCGCGAAAGGCGGGGTCGATCGCTGTGAGCAATAGCGGATATGGGCGCTACGAAGGCGAGCTTGAGATTGCGCGGGTCGATCTTCCCGGTGACGAGCGCATGAACGTTGCGGGCCATATCACGCCCGAAGCAATGGAACTGCTACCGTTTATCAAGCGCGGATTCGGGGTACGGTTCGTTTAACGTGTGACCCGCGGGCTACAATTGGCCCATCATACGAAGGCGCCTCGTGTGGCGTGTGCCTGCGTTGGCCGATCTATATTCGGAGGATTCCCATGACCGTACTGTTTGTTGAATATCCCAAGTGCTCGACCTGTAAGAAGGCCAAGGCATGGCTGGACGAACATGGGGTAGAGTATGATCGACCGCGATATCGTTTTGGACAACCCCACGGCCGATGAGCTTGCGACCTGGATTGCTCGTTCGGGGCTGCCGGTGCGGCGCTTCTTTAATTCGTCGGGCATGAAATATCGAGAGCTGGGCCTGAAGGCGCGTCTGGACGCGGGCATGACGGATCGGGAGTGCTACGAGCTGCTGGCGACCGACGGCATGCTGGTCAAGCGTCCGCTGCTGGTGGGCGACGACTTTGTGATTCCCGGCTTTAGGGAATCGGCTTGGGCCGAGGCGTTGCTGTAGCGGCTGCGGAAAGTGCGACCCGGAATTCGCTTCCAGAATGGGATGCACTTTCCCAAAGTGGCCGGTTGCGGAAAGCACGTCCCATTCTGAGCTTCGATTGCGGGACACGGTTTCCGGTTGAGGGCTCGACGGGAAAGTAGGGGCCAGTTTGAGCTTGAAATCTGGGACGCACTTTCCGCCGGCGGGCCTGCCCCAGTCAGTCCGCCAGCTGTGCCCATTCGTGCGGATCGTAGACCTTTACGTGTTTGTTGGGCTTGCCGCTCCAGTACTCCTCGTCCATAAAGGGCAGATATGCCTGAACGCCGGGGCAGATAAAGGGAATCCGCTGCTGTTGCAGTCGCTCGCGCTGGCGCTGCTCCAGGTGCGCCTCGGATATGACGGTCGGCATACCGGACAACTCGACGAGGCTTGCCTGGATTCGCTTAAGGTCGGGGAGTCCCGCGTGCCATGACATCCGCATGATCAAAAAGGATGCACGGCGGTATTTTGCCTGCACCACAGTAATGGCGGGGCGTAACGTGGGGTGAATTTTGTCCCGTTCGGGCCAAAGGTCGGCAGTGATCTCGAGGCCCAGGGTCTCCCATAGGTAATCAAGCTCTTCGTCCATGGTGCCTCGATATCTACGCGATCATTGATACTTCGATTGTGTTGCCTGGTGCTATCGTTTCACGGTAGAATCTGCCAACGGTTGACGGCTACCGCTCACGGCGTTTTGCCCTTCGTGTACAGCGGTTGGCTTCACAGGTCCTTCACGGGTTGGACTAAATTAGGCCAATTTGACTGAATTTCAAAAAAGTCAAAATTGGGGCTTGCGTCACGGCGAGACTTCCCGTATATTTCTTTCTTGCGCAAAGGCACAGCCGAGCGCAGCGATGCAGTCATTGGGATGTCGTCTAATGGCAGGACAGCGGATTCTGGTTCCGTCAATGGGGGTTCGACTCCCTCCATCCCAGCCATTGCATTTGCTACATATGGCCCGTTCGTCTAGCGGTTTAGGACGCGCCCTCTCAAGGCGGAGATCACCAGTCGAATCTGGTACGGGCTACCAAAATGAACGCCCGGGCCTCGTAAGAGACCCGGGTTTGTGTATTGACCGTATATACGGCGCCTGCCGTGTTTCGCTCAGATCGAGGAGTAGCCATGGATCTGCCCATCAGCTTGCAAGACATCACGTATGCCGAGAACTATCTGGCGCAGGGCGACCTGGCTACGGCGACGCCGCTGCTGGAGCGTCTGGTGGAGCTCGCCGAGGAGTATATTGATGCTGAGTGCAAGACGGAGGAGAAGCGTCAATACTTTAGCTTCGATAGCAAGTTTGAGCGCTTGGCCTATCGCCGCGTGGAGAAGGATCCGCGCGAGCTCATGCAGGTCGAGGTGCCGTTTGACCGCCTGTACTCTGACATGGCGTTTGCCTACATTCGCCAGCAGGATTATGTAAGCGCTCGTAATGCCCTGATGCAGGCTGTGCGTTGGGACCCCATGAACTGCAACTATCGCTTGGATTTGGCCGAGCTGTTCCGTGCACTCGAGGACAAGCAGGAATGGGCATCGCTCTCGTTCTCGGTGCTGGAGCGTGCAAGCGATGGCAAGTGCGCCGCCCGCGCTTACGCCAATCTAGGTCAGTACTTCTTGGAGCCCGAGACCGAGAACGTTTCGGCTGCCGTGGGCTGCGCGCGTCTGGCGCTGCGCCTGGCGCCCAACGATGCGCATACGACGCGCCTGCTCAACAAGATCCATACCACCTATCCGGATGCCGCTGATGAGAGCGACGACCACGTGATGGGTGAATTGGCCCTGCAAGCGTGCCGACCTCGCCTTCGGCCGAGATTGCCATCTGCCTGATTATGTGCGCGACCGATGCTGCAAGCGACGGCGACAAGCAGGAGGCGACGCGCCTGACGGTACGTGCTCGCGACTTGGTGGGCGAGGAGGCCTGCGCGGCGATTATCAACTGGTGCGCGAGAGCGATGCCGAGCTCAATGCCGAGCGCAAGGCAAGCGCGAGACTGCGGCTCAAAACGCCGACGGCGCCAAGGAGGCCGGCGATGCCCAGTAAGCGCGAGCGCAAACTCATTTCCAAGAATCGCTCGGCACATCACGAGTACTTTATCGATGAGACGTTTGAGTGCGGTATTGAGCTGAGCGGCACCGAGGTCAAGTCGATTCGCGAGCGCGCCTGCCAGATCACCGATACCTTCGCGCTGATCCGCGGCGGGGAGTGCTGGCTCGTCGGCCTGCATATCCACCCTTATAGCCATGGTGGCGTGTGGAATCGCGATCCCGACCGTCGGCGTCGTCTGCTGCTGCACCGCAAGGAGATCGACTTTCTTGACGGCAAACTTCGCAACCGTGGTTATGCGCTGGTTCCGTTGGAACTCTACTTTAATACCGACGGCCGCGTAAAGCTGCTGCTGGGTCTGGGTCGCGGCAAGAAGCTCTACGACAAGCGCGAGGACATGGCCAAGCGTGATGTCCAACGCGAGATCGACCGCGCCCTCAAGGAACGCAACCGCTAGGAGCGAGTTCACGGGAAGGTGCCCTACCGCGCCCGCCCCGTCTTCCTTGCTGTTTTGCCATATATTTCCAAAAACGGCGTCCGTTATGGGCGCCGCTTTTTATTCAAGACTTTAGTCTGCTGGCCGCGCAGCGCCCAGCTTTAAACCACCCGCTACGCGGGTGGAGACAAACGGCTTTACAAAGCCACCCCTCCGACCGATATTGACGATTGTTCAGGCCGTCAGGAATTCGAGTCGAAGGGGTGGTCGCCATGGCCCAGAAGGCCTACAGCCTTTCCCACACGAAGTGGATGTGCAAGTACCACATCGTGTTCACGCCGAAGTATAGGCGCAAAGTGATCTACAACCAAATCAGGAGCGACATAGGGGAGATCCTCAGGAAGCTGTGCGAGTACAAGGGGATCGAGATAATCGAGGGGCACCTGATGCCCGACCACGTGCACGTGCTGCTGGCGATCCCGCCGAAGTACAGCGTCGCGAGCGCATGGGCTACCTGAAGGGGAAGAGCTCGCTGATGATATTCGACAGGCACGCCAACCTCAAGTACAAGTTCGGCAACAGGAAGTTCTGGGCGGAGGGCTACTACGTGTCCACCGTCGGCCTGAACGAGGCGACGATCGCCAAGTACATCAGGGAGCAGGAGTCCCATGACATCGCGCTGGACAAGCTGAGCGTGAAGGAGTGCGAGGACCCCTTCAAGAGGGGGTGATCGCTGCCGGTTCGACCGCGCGCCACGGGTCAAGATGCACTAGGCCTGGACGAAGTCCGGGCCCGCGCCTTTAGACGCGAGCCCGGGGCCCGTGGGTTATACCCTAAGAGCAAACCACCCTTTTTAAGGGTGGTTCTGATGGGTACATACAGCCTTAAGGTTCAATCCCGGGTTAGGGGAGTACTTGTTATGGACAAAACTGCATTCTTTACCATGCCGAGCGGTCTGTATGTGGTGAGCGCCGCGGCAGACGGGCTGCGCGCCGGCTGCGTCATCAACACGGCGGTGCAGGTGACGGCAGCACCACCTCGCATCTCGGTTGCCGTAAACAAGGAAAATGTGACCGCTGGCGTGATCGAGACTGCCAAGCCTTTGCGCTGACCGTGATCGACCAGACGGCGGATATGCTCTACATTGGCAACTTTGGATTTCGCACCAGCAGCAACTATGACAAGTTTGCCAAATACGAGACCCGCGAGACGGCTCTGGGCATGCCTTATGTGTCCGAGCACGCGGCGGCTCTGTTTAGCTGCCGTTTGATCGACACTGTGGATGTGGGTACGCATCTACTGTTTATCGGCGAGGTCGAGGACGCCGAGCGCCTGAGCGACGAGACGCCGTTGACCTACGACTACTACCATAAGATCCTGAAGGGCAAGACGCCTCCGAAGGCGTCCTCGTATCAAGGCTAGAAATGTTTTAAAAACACTTGCATTATATTATTGAGAACATATACTAATAAGCGAAGTACATCACCAGTCACGTTCGAGAGGAGAACATCATGGCTGAGGAGAAGAAGACGTATAAGTTCGTGTGCGTCGTTTGCGGTTACGAGGTTGAGGTCGATACGCCCGAGCTGCCCGAGGATTATGTGTGCCCGGTGTGCGGCGTCGGTCCCGATCAGTTTGAGCTCGTCGAGGAGTAGCTCGCAGGCACACGGCGATTAGCCATACAGAGCTCTGTCCAAGGGCCCCGGTCGAATTCTCGGCCGGGGCCCTTTTCCTCCGTCCCCAAGGGATCACGGGCTGCTGTTAGCCGATCCTGTCTGACGTGAGTCCGGCCGACCGTTTGTCTCAATCTGTAACAAGTGGCGGCTCAAAACGGGCCTATCTGTTACAGATTGAGATAAAAGGTTGGAGCTGAAGAAATGTCTCGATCTGTAACATCTAGAAGCGGAAATTGGGTCCACTTGTTACAGATTGAGACAAACGGAGCTGTCCCTCGGAATGATCTTGATCTGTAACATCTAACGGCTCAAAACGGGTCTAGATGTTACAGATCAAGACGTTGCCTGGGTAGGTGCCCTGCTCCATTACATCCCTGTCAACAACACGACATCGAGAATCGTCACGATGGCACCCGATCCCTACGAGCAGCGCGTTGAGCGGGCGCGAGTTGGCGTATTTGCCCATGACGCGGCGTGACTGGTGAGCCGTATGAGTACAAAGACCGTAATCGGCAGCTGAAGCGACAGCAGCGCCTGACTCCAGATGAGACCTTCAAAAGGATTTGGGACGACCAGGCACGCCGCCACTGAGCCGACGAAACAGGCCGCCACCCCGATCGAGGAATGTCGGTCGTGGATGTCGTATTCCTCGTCGAACATGCCCGCGGTGATGGTGCCCGCCGCCATGCCCGCCGTCACACTACTCGAGAGGCCCGCAAACAGCAGCGCCACGGCAAAGATGGTCGAGCTTGCCGGGCCCAGAATGGGGGAGAGCGTGGCCGCTGCGACGGCGAGGTCGTCTACGACAATGCCGTGCGCAAAGAAGGTCGTTGCGGCCAGGATGACCATGGCCGAGTTGATCGCCCAGCCCACGCCCATCGAAAAGAGCGTGTCGAAGAGCTCGTAGTGCAGACGCTCTTCGATAACCTGCTCGCCTTGGCCTTCGAAGTGCATGGATTGGATGACCTCGGAGTGCAGGAAGAGATTGTGTGGCATAACGACCGCACCCAGGACACTCACGATGATCGCGGCAGAGCCAGTGGGCATACTGGGCGTGATCCAGCTTGCGGTTGCTTGCGGCCAGTCGACTTTGACCAGCGCGAGCTCTGCTAAAAACGAGAGTCCTACCACACCCACGAAGGCGATGATCCAGCGTTCGGCGCGCTTGTAGGAGCTCGTCATGAGCATCGCCATCGATACTGCCGCCACGATGACGCAACCCGCGCGCACGGGCAGCCCAAAGAGCATTTGAAGGGCAATCGCGCCACCCAGGACTTCGGCCATGGCGGTGGCGACAGTCGCGAGATAGGCACTGGCGAGTACCGTGCGTCCAACGAAGCGGGGGAGGTAACGTGTCGTGGCCTCGGCAAGGCAGGTGCCCGTGGCGATACCCAGGTGCGCCGCGTTGTGCTGCAGCACAATGAGCATAATCGTGGACAGCGTGACGATCCACAGCAGCGCGTAGCCAAACTGCGAGCCCGCGGCCATATTGGAGGCCCAGTTGCCCGGGTCGATAAAGCCGACGGTCACGAGCAGCCCGGGGCCGATATGCCGCGCGATGTCTAGACCTCCGTGACCGCCGGTGCGTCGGGAGCCAAAATGATGTTTGAGATGGTTGAGCATGGTGCGCTCCTGCGTATGGGCGGCGTGACGTCGCATCTGGGCCGTGCGGCGCCACGCGTCGGATTGGGTTTGGGCTACTTGCGCGCCTTGCCCTGATTGGCCACGGCGTCGATCTTGGCGGCGATGGTCGCCGGGTCGCCGATGTAGCGCTTGTCGAGGACGTGAAATCGGTGTCGAAGGTGTAGACGAGCGGCACGCCGGTGGGGATGTTGACCTTGAGGATCTCCTCGGACGTGAGGTGCTCGAGCTTCATGACGAGTGAGCGCAGGGAGTTGCCGTGCGCGGCGATGAGTACGCGCTTGCCGGCGAGCATCTGGGGGCGAATCTCGTCTTCGAAATAGGGCCAGCGCGGGCGATCGTGTCCTTGAGGCACTCGGTATAGGGCAGCTGATCGGGCGCGACATCACGGTATTGCTCCTGGGTGTGGGGATCGCGCGCGTCGTCCGGCTCGAGTGCCGGCGGGCAGACATCGAAGGAGCGGCGCCAGATGAGTACCTGTTCGTCGCCGTGCTCCGCCGCGGCATCGGCCTTGTTGAGACCCTGCAACGCGCCGTAGTGGCGCTCGTTGAGCTTCCAGGATTTGATGACGGGCAGCCACTCGCGATCCATTTGGCCGAGCACGATGTTGAGGGTGTGGATCGCGCGCTTGAGGCGCGAAGTGTAGCAGACGTCAAAGTCGAAACCGGCTTCTTTGAGTGCTCGACCGCCTGCGGCGGCTTCTTCGCGGCCCGTGTCGGTGAGCTCAACATCGGTCCAGCCGGTGAACAGGTTGAGTTTGTTCCACTCGGATTCTCCGTGACGGATAAGGACAAGTTGCATTGCCTGTCGGTCTGCTCGGTGCGCCATAGGGGCCTCCTTGATCTGGCACGGTGTGCGTGCCGTTTGCTTGACGCCGCAAAGGATACCCGTTTTAGGCTTAAAAGTTAACCAAGACTAACAAAATTGTTGTATTTGAATGGGGGGGGGTGAAAGGGGGCTGCCGAAATGTCTCGATCTGTAACAACTAGGGATGGAAATTGGGCCTAGCTGTTACAGATCGAGACAGGAAGAAATGGTCCTATGGAAAATCTCGATCTGTAACAGTTAGCTGCAAAAACCGGCCCTTCATGTTACAGATTGAGACATTTGGAACCGTCTCTCGAAAACATCTCAATCTGTAACAGTTAGTCGTCGAAATTGGGTCTTACTGTTACAGATTGAGATGTATGAAGAGGTGAGTTTGCAGGTCGAACTTGGGGCCTATGTTTTCGCCCTTGAGGTCGGCGGTGCCCACTCGTAAGGTGTGCGTTACGCGATTGTTTCGAAACGGGCGGGAAACACAACGGGCCGGCGATGCTCATAGTATGCCTAGTCAACTGACTGTCTAAATATCTAGGGGAGGATCGCGATGCAGGCAGATTCCGCTCAACAGCAGGGCCTTTATCGCCCCGAATTCGACCACGATGCATGTGGCATCGGCGCACTTGCCGATATCAACGGTGAGCGCCATCACCAGATTCTGGACGACGCGCTGTCCATTCTGGTCAACTTGGAGCACCGCGGCGGCACGGGACTCGAGAAGAACACCGGCGACGGTGCCGGTATCCTGTTCCAGGTTCCGCATCACTTTTTCGCAAAGAGGCTCAAAAGTGCGGCCAGATTCTGCCGGCAGAGGGCGACTATGGCGTGGCCATGCTGTTCTTTCCGCAGGACGACAAGGGCGTAGAGGATGCCCGTCGCGTGTTTGAGGAGGGCTGCGCCGAGGCCGGCGTGCCGCTGCTCTTTTTGGCGCGAGGTGCCCGTCGACCCGCACGACCTGGGCGAGACGGCACGCGCCTGCATGCCCACCATTCTGCAAGCCTTTCTGGGCCGCCCCGACGATACGCCGGCGGGTGACGCCTTCGAGCGCCGCCTGTACGTGTGCCGTCGCACTATCGAGAAGAAGGCCGATGCCGAGTTTGCCCTGCGCGACAAGATCTTCTACGTCTGCTCCATGAGCTCGCGCACTATCGTGTACAAGGGCATGCTCGTCGCCACGCAGATGCGCCGCTTCTTCACCGATCTCAACGACGCCGCCGTCAAAACGGCCGTGGCGCTCGTCCACTCGCGCTACTCCACCAACACCACGCCCAGTTGGGAGCGCGCGCACCCCAACCGTTTTATCATCCATAACGGCGAGATCAACACCCTCAAGGGCAACGTCAACTGGATTCGCGCCCGCGAACCCAACCTGTACAGCCCCGTGCTGCAGCATGATCTTGAGCGCGTGATGCCCATCATCAACCGCGAGGGCTCCGATTCCGCGATTCTGGACAACGTGCTTGAGTTTTTGGTCATGAACGGTCGCCCGCTCACGCGTGCCGCATCCATGCTGTTGCCCGAGCCGTGGGACCACAACGACAGCCTGAGCGAGGAACGCCGCGCCTACGACGCCTACCAGTCCATGCTCATGGAGCCCTGGGACGGCCCGGCCGCCATCGCCTTTACCGACGGTCGCACGCTGGGTGCCGCCCTCGACCGCAACGGCCTGCGCCCCGCCCGCTACTATGTGACGCGTGACGGTCGCTTTATGCTGGCAAGCGAGGTGGGCACCATCGAGGTGAGCCCCGAGAATATCCTGACGAGCGGCTGTCTGGGACCGGGCCAGATGCTCGAGGTCGATTTTGCCCGCGGCCGCGTCATCTACAACGATGAGCTGCGCGCCCGCTATGCCAAGGAAAAGCCTTACCGCGACTGGATTGCCGAGGAGACGCTGACCGTCGACGCGCTCGATAGGCCTGCCGCGGCAACGCCCGCCGAGGATACCGAGGTGCCCGCCGCCGTGCGCATGGCCAAGCTCGGGTATCACTGGGATGATGTTGACGAAGTCGTGCGTCCCATGGCCCAGCAGGGCAAGGCGCCGCTCGCCTCGATGGGTATCGATGCGCCGCTGGCCTGCCTGTCCAAGAAGACGCGCTCGTTCTTTTGACTACTTCTATCAGCTGTTCGCTCAGGTCACGAATCCTCCGATCGATGCCCTGCGCGAGCATATGGTAACTTCGACCACGCTCTACCTGGGCAACCACGGCAACCTGCTCGAGGACTCTCGTACGGCCTGCCAGCTGGTGCGCTTGGAGCGCCCACTGCTGAGCGAGGAGGAGTTCGAGCGTATCTGTGCCATCGACCGTGTGGGCTTTAAGACCCGTCGCTTCCGTGCCGTCTACCGTCGCGATGCCGGCGAGGGCGCGCTGCAGGCTGCGCTCAAGCAGCTTGCCGAGGACGTCGAGACTGCGGTCCGCGACGGCGTGAACATCGTGGTGCTGAGCGATCGCGCCGGGGGCGGGCGAGGTGCCCGTGCCGTCGCTGCTCGCCGTGGGCTGCGTGCACAGCCACCTGATCCGCGCCGGCGTGCGCACCTTTGCCGACATCGTGGTGGAGTGCGGCGACGCCGTGTCTCCGCACGACTTTGCGGCACTGGTGGGCTACTCCGCGAGCGGCATCTATCCGTACAACGCACATGCGTGCATCCGCGACTTGGCGGTGCACGGCGATCTGGACGTGACAGCCGAGCAGGGCATCGCCAACTACAACAAGGCTGCGACCGCCGGCATCGTCTCCATCATGTCCAAGATGGGCATCTCCACGGTGCAGAGCTACCACTCCGCGCAGATCTTCGAGGCCGTGGGCTTCACTCCGGAGTTCGTCAACGCGTACTTCGCCGGCACGGTGAGCCGTGTGGGCGGTATGGGTGTCGAGGACGTCGAGCGCGAGCAAAACGAGCGCTACGACGCCGCGCTCGCTATCCTTAAGAGCCCGGCTCCCGATCAGCTGCCCACGTTGGGCCTGACCAAGTGGCGCCCGCTCGGCGGCGAGGATCACCTCATCGATCCGCAGACCATCTACTTGCTGCAGACCGCCTGCCGTGAGGACAGCTACGACACCTTTAAGGAGTACAGCGCCCGACTGCACCGCACCGGCCGTGCCGTGCGCCTGCGCGACTTGCTGGACTTTGATGCCGGCGGCCGCACCCCGGTGGCACTCGACGAGGTCGAGCCCGCGCTCAACATCGTCCGCCGCTTTAACACCGGCGCCATGTCGTACGGCTCCATCAGCAAGGAGGCACACGAGTGCATGGCCATCGCCATGAATCGCCTGCACGGCCGTTCCAACTCGGGCGAGGGCGGCGAGGACCCGCGCCGCGAGACCCCGCTGGCCAACGGCGACTCCAAGAATTCCGCCATCAAGCAGGTGGCAAGCGCGCGCTTTGGCGTGACGAGCCGCTACCTGTGCAGCGCCTTCGAGATTCAGATCAAGATGGCCCAGGGCGCCAAGCCTGGCGAGGGAGGCCACCTGCCCGGCAAGAAGGTCTACCCCTGGATTGCCGAGGTCCGTCAGTCCACGCCCGGCATCGGCCTGATCTCGCCTCCGCCGCACCACGACATCTACTCCATCGAGGACCTGGCAGAGCTGATCTTTGACCTTAAGAACGCCAACCCCGGCGCTCGCGTGTCGGTCAAGCTGGTCAGCGAGGCCGGCGTCGGCACCATCGCCACCGGCGTGGCCAAGGGCGCTGCCGACAAGATCTTGATCAGCGGCCACAATGGCGGCTCGGGTGCCGCTGCGCGCGACTCTATCTGGCACGCGGGTCTGCCGCTGGAGCTTGGCCTTGCCGAGGCCCAGCAGACGCTGCTGCAAAACGGCCTGCGCTCGCGCGTGGTGCTCGAGGCCGACGGCAAGCTCATGGACGGCACCGATGTTGCCGTCGCCTGCCTGCTGGGCGCCGAGGAGTTTGGCTTTGCGACCATGCCGCTCATCTCGATGGGCTGCCTCATGCAGCGCGACTGCCAGCAGGATACCTGCCCCGCCGGCATCGCCACGCAAAACTGCCGCCTGCGTCGCGGCTTCCGCGGCAAGCCCGAGCACGTCGAGCACTTTATGCTCTTTGTTGCCGGGCAACTGCGCGAGGTCATGGCGAGCCTGGGCTTCCGCACCGTCGACGAGATGGTCGGCCATCCCGAGTGCTTGCGCCAGATTGAAGTCCCGGGCAACCGTAAGGCCAACCTGCTCGATCTGTCGCCCGTGCTGGCGAGCGCGACCTGCGAGTTCGGTGCTCATATCCCGGGTGCCGACGGTCGTCACTTCCTGCCGCAGATGGCCGCGGACAGCGAGCTCGACAAGACGCTCGACTCCACGCTGTTCGTGCCCTATACGGCCGATGCCCGTGCCCACTTGCGTCCGATTCGCTTCCGCGCTGATATCGCCAACGTCAACCGTTGCGTGGGCACCATCCTGGGTAACGCGGTGACCAAGGCACATCCCGAGGGCCTGCCCGCCGGCTCCATCACCATCGATTGCGATGGATCGGCCGGTCAGAGCTTTGGCGCCTTCCTGCCGCGCGGCATTACGCTCAACGTGTGCGGCGACGCCAACGACTACTTTGGCAAGGGCCTTTCGGGCGGCGAGGTGTCGGTGCGCCCCAACCCGCATGCGACCTATAAGTTCGACGAAAACATCATCGTGGGCAACGTTGCGTTCTTTGGCGCCACGAGCGGCCGTGGCTTCATCAACGGCCTGGCCGGCCAGCGCTTTGGCGTACGCAACTCCGGTGCCACCGTGGTGGTCGAGGGTTGCGGCAACCACGGTTGCGAGTACATGACGGGTGGCCTGGCGCTCATCCTGGGCGAGGTCGGGCAGAACTTCGCTGCCGGCATGACGGGTGGCGTGGCTTATGTCTTTGACCAGTACGGCACGCTCGATGCCCGCGTGAACCACGAGAGCGTTGAGCTCAAGGCCCCGACTGCCGGCGAGCTGGCGCAGATTCGCGAGCTCATCCAGGAGCACGTGGACGCGACGCAGAGCCCGCGCGGCATCAAGCTGCTCTACAGCTTTGAGACGATGAGCAAGCACTTTGTGAAGGTCATTCCGACCGAGTACGAGCGTGTGCTGGCGATTGTCGCCGCCGCCGAGGCCGTCGGCAAGACGCATGCGCAGGCAGAGGAGCTGGCGTTTGACATCGTGACCGGTCGCGCGAGCGCTGCGGATGTCGCTCGCTTCGATGCTGCGGGCGGTGCTGCGGGCGCTGCGTCCGTGGCTGCCAGCCCTGTTGCTTCGACCAAGAAGGAGGCGTAAGTGCCATGGGTAAGCCTGGTGCTTTTCTTGATATCGATCGCGTGACCCACGAGCTGCGTCCCGTGGAGGAGCGCAGTCATGATTTTGATTCCCTGTATGTGGAGCTCGATGACGACGCACGTCGCGCCCAGGCGAGCCGCTGCATGATGTGCGGCGTGGCGTTTTGCCAGATGGGCGCGAGCTTTGGCAAGGCACGTCCGAGCGGCTGCCCGCTGCACAACTTGATTCCCGAGTGGAACGAGCTGGTGTACCGCGGCCGCTGGGATGAGGCTGCCGAGCGCCTGTCGCTCACCTCGCCCATGCCTGAGTTCACGAGCCGCGTGTGCCCGGCACTGTGCGAGGCCGCGTGCAACCTGGGCTCGGTCGACGGCCAACCCACGACGATTCACGATAACGAGCGTGCGATCAGCGACCATGAGTGGGCCAACGGCGGCCCACGTCGCTTTGAGCCGGCAGGGGAGGACGCGCCCTCGGTCGCCGTGGTTGGTTCCGGCCCGGCTGGCCTGGTGGCAGCATGGGAGCTTGCACGTCGCGGTGCCCGCGTGACGGTGTTTGAGCGCGACGACCGCCCCGGCGGCCTACTCATGTACGGCATTCCCAACATGAAGCTCGAGAAGTCTGTGGTCGAGCGTCGTGTGGCGCTCATGCGCGAGCTGGGTATTGTGTTCGAGCTGGGCGCGACGTGAGCGATCCCAAGGTTACCGCCAGGCTCGACGACTTTGACGCCGCCGTGGTGGCTGCCGGCGCCCGTGCTCCGCGTGGACTTTCGGCTGCGAACATTGATGCCCCGGGCGTGGTGTATGCCGTGGACTACCTGACGGCTTCGACCGTCTCGGTGCTCGATGGCGGCAAGCCCGCGGTGAACGCGCGCGGCCTGGACGTCGTGGTCATTGGCGGTGGCGATACTGGAAACGACTGCGTGGGTACCGCCGTGCGTCAGGGCGCGCGCAGCGTGCGCCAGTTTGAGTTCTTGCCGGCTGCGCCCGATAAGCGCGCGGCAGGCAACCCCTGGCCGCAGTGGCCCAACGTGAAGAAGACCGACTACGGCCAGCAGGAGGCTATCGCTGCCATGGGCGGCGAGATGCGCGCTTGGGGCGTGGACACGCTCGAGGTGCTGCTGGACAAGAAGGGCGCGGCTGCGGGTCTGCGCGTGGTCGATCTGGATTGGTCGGCCGGCAAGCCCGAACGCATTGCGGGCTCCGAGCACGAGGTGCCGGCCCAGCTGGTGCTCATCGCCTGTGGCTTTACGGGTCCGGAACACAGCGTGTTCGAAGCTGTCGGCGTGCCCGTTGCCACGGCGGGCCGCCCGCTGCCCGTGATGGCTTCCGAGGGCTCGCACCTTGCGGCCCGCGTGGATGGCGTTGCTGCGGATGCCGCGCCGGTGTATGTGGCGGGTGACGCTCGCAACGGCAGCTCGCTCGTGGTGAACGCTATGGCCGACGCCCTGGCCTGCGCAGCCGAAGTCGCCGACGCGCTGGAGCTGTAAAGTAGTCATTTAAGAACGTCCCCAATGACTAGATCTTTTTGTCTAGTCGTTGGGGACACTCTTTGCGAGTGGTTCGTTCGTTTACTGCGTGCGGGGTGTTCATTTGTCGACTTTTTGGGCTGTGGTCACCTGTTGTTTCTGTGGTGCCTGCGGGCATCTGGCTCAAAAGGGCGGGTTGGCTGTCTATGTCTACCTGCACTGATAATTGTCCTTGGGGGAAGCGGGCACTGCGGGGGCGCGTCAACAGCGCGCGATTTCCGCGTCGCAGCGCTACCCTGATGCTGAACGCCGGGACGATGACCCACTGACCTGCTGACGCCTCTTCGGCCGTCCTCAAATCCGACCTGTCTCGCCCCGGCTTCCGCGACCCGGAGTCCTGCCATGACCTAATAGGAGCATGAGCGCGGACAATCGGATAAGGCAACTTGATTGTAGCGCTCCCGTCAGTGCAATGTCTGGGAGGCTCGGGCGCGGAGCAGGCGGCAGACCGAGGGGAGCGAAAATGGAAGGCGAAACGGTCATCGCGGGCGTCGACACGCACAAGGACGTGCATGTCCTGTGCCTGCTCGACGGCCTCGGGAGGAAGATCTGGAGCGGGAGCTTCAGGGCCGACCCCGAAGGCTACGACAGGCTGGCGGAGACGATAGGCGACCCGGGGAGCTGCGCTGTCGTCGGCGTCGAGGGCACGGCGTCGTACGGGGCCGGGCTGACGAGGAGGCTCGCGGAGCTCGGGTACAACGTGGTCGAGGTGCTCAGGCCCAAGAGGGACAAGGCGAGGCCCGGCGAGGGGAAGAGCGACCCGCTGGACGCCGAGCGCGCGGCGCGCAAGGCGGCGTCCGGGAGGGGCTGCTCCGTGCCGAAGTCGCAGGACGGCTGGGTCGAGGCGGTGCGCCAGCTCTACGTCGCGCGCAGGCTGGCCGTCGCGACGTCCACGTCCTGCGTGGCCTGCGCGAAGTCGATGCTCACGACGGCCCCGGGCGCCCTGAGGGAGCGGTTCAGGGGCTGCGAGCGGCCGAAGGACCTCATGCCGCTGCTCGCGCGCAGGAGGAAGGCGGGCGACGCGCTCGAGGAGAGCGTGCTGGCCTCGCTGCGGTCCGTCGCGACGGTCTGGAAGGAGGCCCGCAGCCAGGTCGAATCCTGCGACGCGCGCATCCGCGCGCTGCTGGAGGCGAACGCGCCCGCGCTGCTCGGCGTCGAGGGCTGCGGCACGACGACCGCCGCCGCCCTGGTCGTGGCCGCCGGCGACAACCCCGGCAGGCTGAAGGGCGAGGCGGCGTTCTCGATGCTGTGCGGCGTCTCCCCGATCCCCGCGTCGAGCGGGAAGACGGAGCGGCACAGGCTCAACCGCGGCGGCAACCGGCAGGCGAACTGGGCGCTCTACGAGATCGCGATCAAGCGCATGGCATACGACGAGAGGACGAAGAGGTACGTGGCGAAGCGAACCTCCGAGGGGAAGTCCCGGAGGGAGGCGATCCGCTGCCTGAAGCGCTACATAGCGCGGGAGGTGTACCGCGTGCTCATGGACCCGAACCCCGACGGCGCCGCGCCGGAAGGCCCCGAGCTCGCGAAGATGCGCAAGGCGATGCGGGTGACCCAGAAGCAGGCCGCCGCGGGGCTCGGCATGTCCGCGGCCTCACTCGGTCACCTGGAACATGGGAGACGGCGGTCGACGAAACTGGAGAGGAGGTATTACGAGCTCCTGTGCGAATTGAAGGGAGCGCTCCCGCAAACTGCCTATTGACAACTTATAGGAGCGTCGGTTTTGTTTTTGCGGTTTTGAAATGGTCGAGGGTAGTCACTTAAACGTAGTAGATAGGCCGGTTTTGTGGCGAGCGGCGATTCGGAGCCCTAGCGCAGGGATCTGAGAGCGCCGGCCTCCTTGTTGAGCGTCGTAAAACGCACCGCATCCAGGTGCTCCAAGATGCTAATGGCTCGTTTGCGCGACACGCCTAAGGCCTCGCGCAGCACACTCGTCGTGGCAACGCCGCCAGCAGCCTCGATAGCCGCGGCGACGACCTCACGTGCATGGGCCTCGGCGGCGGCAGACAAGGCAACGTCGCGTTCGATCTTAACGATCGCGCGGTTGAGCGAAAGCTCGCGCAGGGCACGCGTCATGGTGTCGCGATCGAGCTGCAGACGCTCACCCACCTCGGCAGCGTCGCCGCACCGAGACCCGCCTCGTCGAGGGCGGCCACGATGCGCTGGCTCGCCTCGCGCACCACACGTATCGCCGCAGCGGCAGAGTGCGGGTCGAACACCTCGGCACGTCGACGGTGCACACGCCGCGCGCACAGCCCTCGAGAACGAGCGCGGACGCGATGTCTTCGCCCGCTGTCGGCCAGGCGGCATGCGCGACCTCGCCCGGCGTGAAACCCGTCTGCTTGGGCGCGGCCCCGTGCATGGCGGCCAACGTGACGGAGAGCGTGGCGAGGGCGGCATCGAGCACAGCGGGGGCGGCATAGAGCTCCTCGGTCGAGCGCTCGGCATGAAGCGCCACGGCGTCACCCGAGGAAACCGCCCCGTGCAGGAGCGCAGCCGCCTCGGCACCCGAAAGATCGAGAGCACGGGCTGCGGCCGCGGCAGGCACAGGCAGGCGCTGCAGCCCCAACCATGCGGCAACGGCGGCGGCGCGGTCGTCGGCATCCAGGCCCCGAGCAGCGCGCACTCGCCCGCGGAGAGGACGCGCGAGCGGCGGCACCGCGAAAGAAGAACACGACCGCCCGCCGATAAGCACCACCGGCGAGAACGCGAGCACAATGAGGCCGTCGCCCGATCGCACGGGGAGGCGCTCCTCCAGACGGACCTGCACGATGCGGGTCTCGCCAGCCTCAATGGGTCCCTCACCCTCCATGAGCATGATACGGCCAAGGACCTCCGCCGTACCCGCCATCACATGAACGCGCGTACCGGACTCGAAGGGCGCGGGCTTGGTGCCCTCGCGCCCCAGATACGTGAAGCGGGCGATGAGCCTGAGCGTCGAGCCTCAGCACCAGACCCGCAGAGGACCTCGCCACGCGGAAGGCGCCCGCACCGTCGCCCACGATGTTGAGCGCCGCGCGCTGCCCGGGCAACGCCCGAGGAGTATCACCATGCACCTGAATCGCGCGCACGCGGCAGCGCACGCCCGCGGGACATGAGACGAGCTCGTCGCCCACCGCTACGGGGGGCATCGTGAAGCGTGCCCGTGACGACCGTCCCGGATCCCTTGATGGTGAAGCAGCGGTCGATGGGCAGGCGCGGGGGCCAGACCGGGGCGCACCGGGCGGGATCCGGCATCGGCCAGGAAAGAGTCGATGGCTGCATCGAGGGCAAGGCGAACGTCCTCGATGCCCACGCCCGTGCGCGAGGAAACAGGCACCACGGGCGCATCGGCAAAGACGGTATCGCCGAGGAAGTCCATCACGTCGAGCTCGGCGAGCTCCGCCGTCTCGTCATCGGCCAGATCGCGCATCGTGAGTGCCACCACGAGGTGCCTCACGCCCAACAGCTCCAACACGTACACGTGCTCTCGCGTCTGCGGCATCACGCCCTCAACGGCAGAAACCACCAGCAACGCAACGCCCACGCCGGTGGCACCCTGTACCATCGCGCGCAGGTAGTGCGCATGCCCGGGCACGTCGACCAGGCCGACAAGCTTGCCGCTGGGAAGCTCGAGCTCGCCAAAGCCGAGCTCAGTGGTCATGCCTCGGCGCCGTTCGACCTCCAGACGGTCGGGATTTTTGCCGGTCAGCGCCTCGATAAGGGCCGACTTTCCGTGTCGACGTGTCCTGCTGTTCCAACGACAACGGGACACTCGACAAGCTCAAGCGCGGTCATCAACGCAAACCCGCCCGCACGGCATCCACCAACGCAGACGCACACAGGTCAAGGTCGGTGTCGCGCAAAAGCGTGCGAACGTCAAACAGTACCTGGTCGTGTCGCACGCGCGTCACAACCGGCGTATCGGGCTCCTGAACCAAAGCGCGCTTTAGGCCATCGGCAGATAGGCGCCCATCGACGGGGCAGACGGCAACGCAAAATGTTGGGAGCTCGACGGTCGGCAGCGATCCGCCGCCGGGGAGCAGAGGCGCCCTCGACAACCTGCAGCTCCACCGCCTCCTCGAACTGAGAGTCGCGAAGCTTGCGCAGCATGCGGTCGTGCAGGCGCTTGGCCTGACGCTCGAGCGGAGCCGACGCAGCGGAAAGCATGTTGATCACCGGGATCTCACGATGTGCCGTATCGGGACCGGCCACATACAGACGCAGGGTGGCCTCGAGCGCCGCGAGCGTGAGCTTACCGGGGCGAAGCGCGCGCATAAGCGGATGAGAGGCGCAGGCGGCGATTGCCTGGCGCTGCCGAGGATGATGCCCGCCTGCGAAGCACCGAGCAGTTTGTCGCCCGAGCACGAGACGACGTCAACGCCGGCGCCAAGAGACACGGACGTGGGCCTCTCCCCCGCATCGGCGAGTACCCCATCTGCAAGCAAAGCGCCTGAGCCTTGGTCCTCGTAAAGCAACAGGCCATGTTCATGCGCCAGCGCAGAAAGCTCCGCCACGGAACCTCCTCGTGGAAGCCCTCGATACGGTAGTTGGAAGGATGGACTTTGAGGATCATCGCCGTGTTGGGCGTGATGGCGTTTCGATAATCATCCAGATGTGTGCGGTTGGTAGAGCCAACCTCGACAAGCTTGGCACCCGAAGCCGCCATGATGTCGGGGATGCGGAAGCTGCCGCCCACCTCGACAAGCTCGCCGCGGCTCACGATGACCTCTTTGCCGAAGGCATGCGCGGCAAGCACCAAAAGCACCGCGGCGGCATTGTTGTTGACAACTAAGGCGTCCTGCGCCCCCGTGAGCGTGCGCAGCAGACGCGCGGCATGCTCTTTGCGGCCCCCGCGAGCGCAGGTTGAGACGTCATACTCAAGCGTGCTGTAACCTCGGGCGACATCGGTCACCGCCTGCACCGCCGCGGGAGCGAGCGGAGCGCGGCCCAGATTGGTGTGAATCACAACGCCCGTCGCGTTGACGGCAGGGCGCAGGGTCGGCAGCGACAGGCGATGGGTCCGCTGCTCAATTGCCAAGGCGAGCTCGCGCTTGTCCCTTGCAGGGGCGCCGGAGCGAATCGCCGCGCGCTCGGCATCGAGCTCGGCGTCAATCGCCTCGCGTACCATCGTGTCGCCTGCATCGCCAGCAGCCTTCATGACCGGCCACTCGGCAAGCAGCTCGTGAACGGCGGGAATGGAACGCAGGCGGCCGCGCACCTCGGCAGACATGGATTCGCAGTCGCTCATGAAAAGCCTTTCGACATGTTCAATAAAAAAGCTGGTCCCCCGCGATCGTCATCGGGCAAATAAATACCGGCGCGCACGCAAAAGGGACAGGTCCATTATGGCAGCTCGTGACAAGACGTCGAAGAGCCTCGTCTAAAACCTGCCAAAATAAACCTGTCCCCTTTTGGTCGGTTATGGCTAGGGGGCTTTAGGCATTCCTGTTGGCGTAGATAAACCAGTAGCCCAGCGCCACGATCAGGGCGCCGCCCACGATATTGCCGAGCGTAGCGAAGGAAAGATTGAGCGCCAGGCCCGCCGCGTTGAGGGCGTCGGCGCCGGCGACATCAGCTCCATAGCCGCAGGAGTGCATCAAAATGCCCATGGGCAAAAAGTACATGTTGGCGACGCAGTGCTCAAAACCGCAGGCCACAAAGGCGGCAATGGGGAGCAGAATACCCACGACCTTGTCGACCACGGTTTTGCCGGCGGTACCGATCCATACGGCCAGGCACACAAAGATGTTGCACAGGATGCCGCGGAAGAAGATGGTGACGGCATCGATCGTAACCTTACCGGCAGCGACACTCACCATGGTGTTGGCGACGGCCTCGCCGTTGAGCTTGTAAATAGCCGCCATGTAAATCAAAAAGGCTCTGTTAGACCAAGATTGACATAAAAAACGATGTCACCGCGAGGCGGTACCCTTCAATTAACGTCGAAGGAGCGCCCATGGATGCAGACGACCTGGTCATCACCCTCAAGAAGAGCCTGGCGAAGCTCAGCAGGACCGAGCGCCGTAAAGCCGTCGAGTTGGTCGGGGACGTCGTCCGCGCCGCCAT